>Ga0209611_10002086_pt1 | contig 35001 bp, 18 predicted proteins | sample S1TSphgellanicum_3_FD_187693 | JGI IMG/M metagenome (GOLD analysis project Ga0209611, IMG submission 187693) | Host-associated microbial communities from peat moss isolated from Minnesota, USA - S1T2_Fc - Sphagnum magellanicum MG (SPAdes) (version 2) | ecosystem: Host-associated > Plants > Peat...
CTCTCTCCTCCCTCGCGTGCTCTGACTGATCAAGCACAATGGCACCTTACGGCCAGAACACAACAGGACAGACAACCTTCCCTTGTCTCCAAGCTTGAATTCATAACCCAGCTACAGGAGCAATCCTCTGAGCTTTCTCACACTTAGCTCACACTAACTTGACTCAGACAAGCAGAAAATCAAGTGCCAGCATTCCATGGCTTAGATTTCAAAGAAACAATTCCGACAGCACAAGCACTATTCTTCTTCCAAAATCTCCATTCGCAGTCCTCTTCATTCTAACTTTCTAATTAGCTCTACCAAAATACAGAAGCTAGAGGTCATCGGTCGCTAATAGCAGCGGAAAAAGAGCGACACTACTCCATTCTCCTAGCTCCTGCTAATCTCTCTGCCAAAAACTAAAAACTCAGAACTTCCCTTCCTCCCAACTCAAGACTGTCCCCTTTTTTTTTAATCGAGCTTACCTCTTCAATCCTGAATCCAGCTTCCTCAACAAGCTTCCTCCTCCTCGTACTCATCACCATTAGCCGTTCCTTCCATCCTCATTAATGAGGCGCCGCAGCTTCTCATAAAACGCGCCGTCATCTTCCTCTCCTTCCACTACCATGCATCCCATGCATTTCTGATTTCCCTCTCACTCTCCTCAAGAGAAAATCCACTGCCACTAATCAAGATTCTCGGCCACATTATCCAGATCAGGATTTTCATGTTCACACCAACAGTACATGCATGAAGTCCTTGTCCGGCGACATGTTGTTCGGTCACAGTTCACTTTAATTCATTAAATTAAATTAAATTCAAATTATTAATAAAATCCAATTTCTATGAATTGTTTTTGGATAAACTAATAAATATAAAATTCTAGTAAATAAATAAAATTGGATCAAATTCCATACTTTTTACTACCCATTATAAGGAAACTTGCAAAATAATGGAATTTTGGGGCATTTGGGTTTCTTTAGATATAATTAATAAGACTATATATCATTTTTTAAAGTCAAAAAGTTCAAGGAGGATGTTCATCAAAATAAGCCTTGAGCAAGAGACCCAACTTGAATGTTTTCTAGGTGAATATTCATATTGTGGTTCAAATAAGATTAAAACAAGTTCAACATTTTCATTTTTTATGTGAATTTATAAAAAAATCCAAAAATATAAGAGAAAAATTTCCAATGTTTCAAAACCACAATATTGAAAGATTTTATTTCTTTTAACAAACCATAACATATATAATAACAAGCTTCATAAACATTAATATGTTGTAGAATTTTATGTAATATTTATTTTTAAAATAATACTATGTACCATTAGATCCAAGCTAGGTTCAATTTTGTGGACTTAATTTTACATCAAAATTTAAATAAGAATTTTGAATACATTGTAAACCTAATTGCATCCATATAAAAATAATAATATTAATGCATTATTTTTTTGAAGGTGAACAAAAAATTTCAATTTGCAAATATGAGCCCCCCATCAAGGTTTTTCAAGTTTGAAAAACAAGTCAAACAAGGTCAATGGTAGACATATTAGTTTTTAAAATATGATTATAGTCATGTAGAATCATGTAGTCATTAAATGATTATAATAATAAAAATGGCATAGTTGCAAAGCATATATTATTATATGACTAGATTGGGACACTAGTCATATATGTTCAAGTCATGGATGCCACATTTTGGCGTAGCAATATATTCATAGTAAAACATTCATACATGTGTCAAACAAATCACAAAGGAATCAAAGGTTTTCAATATGAAAATCTTGGAGATGTATAAAATACCTTTTCCAAGTGCCAAATGCAAGTGACCATGAAATCCACATCAAAACTTGGTGCATGGAAGAAAACAAGTGTAACAATAGGGTTGATAGTTTGTAGTTGGATGATATTCAAATTACCAGTTAAGTTGAAAGATATAGTGGTCAAAATCATATCTAAATAATAAAGGGAACATACATAGAAATTAATCATGTACACAATGAGAAGGAAAAAACAAAAAATCATTTCGATCCTTCAATGGAAGAAGAAACATTAAACACATGGCTTAACATCAAGACTACTAGCAAGCTTTTGGTGATCACCCAAATGAAATTGTCTTGTAAACATGTTAAACACATGAAGGATGAAAGGAGTGGCAAGCATGAGGGTGTTATTCAAGAGAATTGGACAACAATGTGCCATCATGAAACATTGTTTTACTATTTTGAAATCACCATTCATAAGGATGTTGGTTATGGTGATTATGTTTTGCCATTAGGTTTACCAACAAAAAACTTCAAGAAAAATCAAATGTTTGAGTGGGAACTCAACACTTGTGGCTACCAAGTGATGGTGAACTCTATCACAATAGTTGTAAAAGACCATATAGCGATAGGGTGAAAAGATTGGGAAAGACTTTGGGCAAATCTTCATTATGTGGGATGTTGTGGGTGTAGGGGTCAATTATTTGAAACAAGAGGTTTTTTTCACAAAGAATTTTTTTGTAGTGGGTAGCATTATAATTTGTGAAACACCTTGTATCCCACCATTGAGTTTGGGGCAAGAGTGTGACTATGGATGTAAATTTCAGCCCAAAAGGTGCCTTAGATGTAAATCATGAATGTGAAATTGAAACCATAAACCATAAAAAAATGGTGGTCGTTGCATAAATAAACACATCCACCTTTTTCTCAATAGGCATTGTAATTGCCACTCAAATTAACCATATTAACTCTCCAAGTGAATCCTTGTTTATATGATGTTTGATGTTCCAATTTCATCATTCTATTGATATAAATGGGCTTATAGAAAGAATTAATGCATGTTGTATATGGAATTTGAAATATAAGTAGAACTTAAGTTTAGTGTATTATTACTACCATTACCAATTAAGTACATGTGCCCATTTACCTTTGCCCATTGGAGGTGTGAATTTCCTTGACTCCCTAATTATCAATTTTGTCTTTGTCCAACACATTCTTGTTTCCTCAACTTTTTTTCATTATATTCCATTTTTTTCTTTCAAAGTATATGTCATAAATCTTGTACATATTGACCTTAAGCAAACTTACTCATCCCGAAAGTTGATTTACAACATATACATTTATTTGGGGGATTCTTTATAACAAGCACAACAATCATTGTTAAACATCAAAAACTATGATTAAGTGCAAACACAAACATTTGGAATTAAAAGAATGTGATATAATCAAATCATATATTGATAGATTAGGAAATATTTAAAAGCTTGCCCTATGTTTTTTCTCATTTTCATCTAAATTTATGAAAATGAAATTTGGTCCAAACCTTTATACCTCATCTTTAAACAAGGCATGAACCAACCATGGCAAGAACCAAACATCATGCATTTTGTCTTTTGATGGTATGCAAATTGGAATGCTTGGATGAACACAAAAAATACAATTGTCAAACCAAAAAACCTATTTCTAGAAAAATAAAAGAATCAATGTTGCATAGTTGAATGGAAATATGACCCCGATTTTTTTCTTTATTCTAGTCAAATGATGTAGGGGCTATGTCTCCTTTACAAATAGTAGAAAAAATTTGGAAATTAACCACCAATTTTTCACTTGACATTTTAGTTGAAATGGACATATGCAATTAAAAATGCCTATAGTCACCTTGAACAAATGCCATAAGACAACTAGTTGTAAAAGACACCACGTTGCATGGTAATCAAACCAGTAGTCACATAATGTTACAACTTCATTTGTGCATACCATGACATAGTAATGAAAGACATCAAATTGTAAATTACATATGTATAATTTATATGATTATTTAGATAAAATGCTGATTATATATATATATCATTATTTTCATCCTATGAGTTGTTGAAAAATGTCATTACCTCTAGGTTAAGTTGAAAATCTAAGTTAAGTAGCTAGGTGGGCACCTAGGAAATATAGCCTACATAAGCCACTTAAGCTGAATATTCTTTAGGGAATATTTGATCAACAAATCATGGTTGACCACCACCATGTCATTTGTGAAGGTTGATCCTTGGACCTCGAAAATGGATTCCAACTCTTTTACTGACAAACCACTTGACTTGTTATAAAACCATAGAATAGTGCATTTTATTTAAACCATGTTTTTTTCCAAATGTTGCACAAATTTCAACTTTCTTATTTAATATCTTATCAATATTTTTTTGAAATGACAAAATTGATAGATCATTTTAAATATTTTTTCAATCATTCACACATTTATGTCTTTTCCTTTTAAAAATTTCAACTCGTTTTAACAAAAAAACATTTGAATTTTCATGTTTAATAACATTTCAATAACCATTTAAAAAAACCAAAACTCAAGTACATAATTTATAAATGACAAAAATTGTATGGCTAACACAATAATATATATATATATCTCCCAATTTTAAAACTAATATTTTATTAATTTTTATTATAAAATTTTATTTAATATTTTATTGATATTTTGTCCAAATAACAAAATTAAAAGTTCATTATTTTGTTTTTCAATTATGCACACTTAATGATTTTTAAAAATAACTCATTTCAACAAAAAAAATTTGAATTTCCTTACTTAATAAGAATTCAATGACCATTCTTTTGAAGAAAAAACTTGAAGGCCATATTCAAGATCAACAACTATAAAAAGGATGTCACATGTAAGAAATTCATGGACCCATGTAATTTTCAAGTTCCATTGGGACTCCCAAAAAAATCATTTGTAGCAATTTTAAAGTTTTTCCTGAGAAAAACAACCAAATCAAGTAAATGGTATAGACCAATCACTTATTTAAAAAGGAGATGATGTCCATTCAAATCCTGGAATAAAAAGTTTAAGGAATGTCACACACTCCCTTTATGACTTTAAGGACTAGCAAAAATAAGAGAATCTTTGATTTCTTTAGCTCAAAAAGTGTGTAAAACCCATATTTACCAAAGGCATCCATAAAAATAGTGTTTTGATTAGTATTCCTAACATTAGGACACCAAGTAATCAAGATTTTTCAAGGACATTCGACCTCATAGTAAAGGACTATTGAATTTCATCATTTTATGGTTATTCAGGGCACAAAAAGCATGGCATCATTGAAGCTACCTCCCATAATAAAAATCATAAAAATAAAATAAAAATTATATATATATATATATATATATATAATTTTTATTTTTTTTAAGAAAAAAATTTTCCCAAACAAAAAAGGACTTTTAGGACAATTTGGACCAAAATGTGAATCCTAAAAGTTGTTCCTAATAGGTATATTTGATCTTGAATATTGCCCAAGCACATGATTTATTAATGGAAAAGATTATTTGGTTAACATAATAATAAATAAATGATATATATCCCAAATTTTTAAACAATACTAATTTAAAATTATATTATAAAAACATGATGTGAAATATTTCATAACTTCATTTTAAATTTAAATTTAAAAATAATAATATATAATTTATTCAAACATAGAAGTCAATAATAGATCATAAATATTTTAAATAAAAATTATATTAAAACTTAATATTTTATTTTATTATTTATGATGTATACAAATTTAGAAATATTAACTACAACTATAAAATAAATTCATTTGTTTCATAATCGCATATAGGTAAAATTATAGTCAAAGGAGCCACCCAAGTGAGTGGACACTCTTTAAAACTGCATTTTTGTATGTTTAAAAGATCAAAAGGGAAGCATAATAGTTTAGATTGTCCTAAATTTTTTGGAATATTTTATGTTAATTGCAAAGTTTACATGCTCAAAGTTTGACACAAATCAAAAATGTTTTTGCATGTTCGAAGCACTCAAACCTCAAGAATAGATAATCCTTGTTTTTTTCAAATGTCATTTTTTTTTACCATGTGCACCATTCCTTTTGAAAATTGGATAAGATTTTTGGATATGATTTTAACATTGATGATTAGAAGGGCAAAAGGACTTGAATTGATGAAAATTGTTTTTATAATCCATTTGAGCACATTTGGTTCATATATATGTGATAGAGGGCATGAATGCATAATATACATGATATAAAATCAATTTGTAGTCAAAATGTATTTATATCTGAAATGCAGTGTCAAATGGGGTATCCAAAATACTAAATTATAAATTATAAACCAACGGAAGAATGACATGTGTCAATCTTTAGAAAAGGACTTTTACCTTGGTGCCCCTAGCCCCTTTGACTGTGATTTTACCCATATGTGACTATTAACACTCAAAACTTAGTGACATGTAAAACTACTACATATCTAATTGCAAAATGAGTTGATTTGGATAATAGTTGCAAACTAGTTGCAAACATATGGTTAGAATTGACAAGGTTTCCTTAACTAAAATAATTGTTTTCACTATTTCCTAGAAACTAATTCAAAACCCTATAGTGTAGCCATTCAATTATTACTGTACTTATTCATGTTAAACAAAAATTTGGCACAAATCAATATTACTCATTTTCCCACCATAGATCTTCCACATGAAACCTAAAAAATTATTATGGTTTTACATTGTCACAAAAACAACGATGGTCAACCTCAAAAAAAATAAATTAACAATTAGGTAATAAACTAATGTATGAACCCATTATTGTTTAGGTCAATATTTACATGTAGTTGTTCAAGATTGTAGTTTTTCATTTATTTTAAATTTTTTTTGGGTCATTTTACCCTATCTTTCATGAACCATCATTTTGCATTACTTTGAACTTTTTGGGACATGTGCCAATGTTTATGGAGACATATATCAATGATTGAAATTTTTTGAAGCTAATTAAAATCAATTGTGGAATGGGTTTCAAACAAAGCAAAGTGAGTCAGTGGGCCAAATGGAAAAATTGGAACAAATGAACAATTCAAAGTTTCCATAGGGGAAATGTGGAATTTCACAATGAACTCCTCAAGTGAGAGATCAAAAATGCAATAAAAATCTAATGACCTTCAAGGGAGAATTAAGATATTTTTACCAGGCATTTTTCTTGGATGTTCAAATACTAAAGTCATCAAAAAGTAACCAAGAGGGTACAAAAACCAAGAATCCATCAAACTTCAAGTTCAATAGAATTATTTCATAACATTTGTTTAGCTAATTTAAGTTTAAAACTTATACAATACCTTTTTGTTGCCTATTGGGTGGGCTACTTGGTAGTTACAATTTCATTACTTCCATTTAAAATTTTTGATTCTTTAAAAGTTTACTCCACGTCCTTTGATTATTGAACCTTTCAAATAAGCTTCATCAACTCCTTTGAAAGGCAATATTGCAATTCAATTCCATAGCTAGCATGATTAGGATTCTTTCACCCAATGGTTGTTATGCCAAAAAAAGATGCCACTTTAATTTGAAGATTACAAAAAACTCAATCTTTGAAAATGTGATGGATCCCATCAAGTGTTTAGAATGCTCATCTTTCAAATCAAACTAAGTTCAACAAGAAGAATAATTTGATTATCATATGTATGAATAATACATTTATGCACTATATTTTGAAGTCCATAGGCATATGATTTGCATGATGGCCAGGGACAACCACCTATGTTGCATATACGTGGTTCTTATGCAATTGTATGACCATGAATTGCACAAGAATGAGCTACACTTGCCCTTCAACTTCAAACTCCATGCCATATGAAAATTGTTATGTTACACATGATAGTGGGAAAGATGCAAAATGAAAATTGTTTTGAAGCAATTTAAAGATATTGATGATGATTCAAAAGAAGTATTCTTCTTGTTGGAGAGGCATTTTTTAAAGGTAGAAAACAACATTTTGATGTTTTTTAACTACCCATTTGATTTGGTTCAAGGCCTTGGCAATTTAAGTAGAAAGTCATTTCATGCTAATTTGTTGTACTATGTTAAGGGGACATCCACAAATAAAGCAAAACACGTAAACAAATAGGTTAATAGATAGTTACACAATAGCTAGTATCTATCAATCCAAGTAGACCTTTCCCAAATATGCAAAGCTTACATGTGTTACAACTTCATCTCCATTCAAAAGGCCTTCTCGCCAGTGTTTGTGGTTTTCAATGTTACCATGTCTTCCTATGAACCTATAAACATTTAAATGTTAAAAATACCACTTCTTACCTTTTTTTTTCAACTCACACAGTTTGTTAAATGTTTATACTTGGATATTTGGAGAAAATAAATTAAATATCTTGAGATCAATTTGGTTGATGTTAGTGTAACATGTAGGAAATCTTCTCTAGATTGGTGTCATCATTCGAATCTTGTTCATTTCGCTTGTGTATTGGCGGTGAATCAAAAGTGTTAGGAAGATCATCACCTTTCCCAACCTTAATGTGTGTTGGCTAGTTAAAATTGTGGGTTTTGATTCTGATTAAAAAAAACCAAATTAAAACCAAGTTTAAAACTCAATCTAATTTTAAAACTAGAACTAAACTTGGTTTTGGAACTAGAATTGGAACCAAATTTTTTTAATAAAAAACTTGGGCAAAAAGGTTTGAAATTAAATGTTAACTGGAAGTTAACCATGAGTTTCAAACCAAGTTATTTAGAATTGGACCAAAACCAAAACTTGATTTGATTGAGCAATCAATAAATACCCATTAGACATGTGAACAATTATATATATATATATAATTGTTAAAGGTTATTTTTTTAAAAATCAAACCCATCTCATACCTTGATTATTAAAAAATTCTAGTACTTGCCCCCACCTCATATTCCCCACTATTAGATATTTAAATACTTCTAATTAAATGTAACCTAGAATGGGGAAATCCAGCAAAGGGCATCAACTTGAAATTCGGTATATAACCTCCTTAAACCTAAAGAAAATTTGAATTGGGGTTAAGGCTTATTGTTGTTTAAAGTTAAATGTCATTTTCCTTCCCATTGTGTTTTGTCATTTGTAACATCTTTGGTCTCTATGAGTCTATCAGTTGTAATGTTGTTTCTTGTTTTTTGCATTTCCTTTCAATATGCCAATGATTACACACATTAATGCAAGCTATTGGTTACAAGTGCAAAATCAAGCTTTTTGGTGGTAATGATCAAGCTTTCAACATGCAACATGTATTTGTCAATGAAATAGATGAAGTTAAATGGTTTTCCACTATCCAATTGTCTTTTCTTTTCCATTTTCAAAAATGTGTGTGAGTGGTGGCTTAGGATTTAAGGCTTTCAAACTTTGTCACTTCTTACGTGTTGATTTCCTTTTGCCAACCCACTTCTATGATTGTTTTGTCATAGCTTTTAAGTAAACTTTGTGTTTTTGTTTTGTTGGTTCTCACCAAACATTGTGTTTGTTTTCTTTTGCTAAACATTAAGTGTAATTATGTTTGTTGGATTTCATTTTGTGCTAAGGGTGTTAAAAAACATTTGTCATTTTGCCATGGCCTAAGCTTATATGTTGCCTTTTATTGATCAATGAAACCTTGATTGCTAAGACTCGCTTCATTGCTTATACTTTGAAGCACATTGATGCAACATGGGTGGAAGAAAAACTTCTAGGTGAAAGGAGGACTTCTTTCATGTTCTACGTTTTGTCACCTCTTTTAATCCTTAAACCTTAACCTCTATCATTTAGATTTTTCACCTCTATAAATATCTTTTTCCTTCTCACCATTTCACAATCCAACATTTGCATTTAGCTGGTTGTTTATTGTTTTGTTTCAATTCATCTTGTGGCTATTACTTAGAGATAAAAGAACCCTTCTCTTCTTCATTTCCTATCATGATTCCTCATGATCTTAGTTCTAATCCCTCAAGTTGTTTTTGCAAGATGTGATAGTACTTACATGTTCACAATATGGAGTAGCGAAAACAAGGTGGGGAGTTGATTATTAGGTGCAAACATGATAACATGAACCACACCCGCATGCTTAGGTGACTACTTTGGGAGAAATATTCTTTAAAAAAATTTCAAATTTTTTTTCAAAAATCTTTAAGTTTTTAAAAATATTATTATGTCAAGATTTATGTAAAAGATTTCAAGATATATTTCAAATTCAGAAGTTTTAAATTTTATTTATAAATATTTTTAGTGCTAAAAAATACACATTATAGTGCTTAATGAATTTTTTGAAAACTTTTTATTCATAAAATATTTTAAAGATTATTTCACATGTTCTAATGATATATTATGAACTTTCTTATACTTTCAACACCAAATTAAGTTACCGTTTCTAAATGTGAAAAATTAAGCACGCATTACATTTAATGTGGCTCCTATTAGTGAGACTACCCCCCCTATTGTTAACTCCCCACTACTATTGATGAGCCACACATATTTGAGATGCACTTGGAAAACATGTGAATACAAAAGGTTGCTTAAAAGCCACATGGCCATAATTTAGCCACATGGGCTTTTTAAAAAGTAAACAATAATTAATCAATGGATTTGTTTCAAAATTAGATCATGGGGTGTATTATTTGCCATAATGATGTTGTAAGTCCAAAGTTTTGGCCTTGCACACCTAATGACGGAAAGACTTAATTGCTTGTTGTATGTTTAATGGCATAACAACCATGAAAAAACAACTTGAGCAAGAACATGCTACCTTATAAAAAAATCAAGAAGATGTAAGTTTTTGCTCAAGAATTCCACTCAATTGTGAACTAGGCAAAAAATAAACAAATGTATCCCCAAATGCCATCTTTCAATTTTTCTCTTTTACAATAAATTTTGAAACACAAATTGTGAAGTTTTGTCATGAACCAAACAGGTGACCAAAAATTCACAAAATTGATTCAAAAAATTCAATTTCTTGCTTCATGATTTGAGCTAGTTTTTAAAATTTATATGTAGTTATATAATAAAAGTTATAAAATAATTCATTTTACTTGCAATATTTTTGTGGCTTGGAGTTTAAGAACTAAGGTTTTTCTTAAATGTCAAATAACCATATCATGGTTTGATAATGAATTTGTTAATGAACCTTATAATGCACCTTTGCTTCATACCCACTCAACCATTAGTTTAAAAAACTTAGACCTAAGTGAGTTTATAGAAAAACTTAAAATAAAAAACCCAAATTTAATTAATTAATTTTTTCTACGTCAACCGAGATTCGACTATTATTTAAAAATCAAATACCCACCCCATATTGGTCCAAACCCATTTTCACATTATTTGAATTATGTACTTCATCCAAATTGCACTATCAAAGCCACTTATTAATGAAAAGATCATACATGAAATGTTTGGCAAAAAACTCAATGTGGGCGAACCCATCTTTGGGTGGTACCATTAGGAACCACCTCAAGGAACGGTTAAAGAACTAAAAACAACCAAATCATTTTTTTGGGCCCTTTTCGTTAAATGTTTTCACAATTATAAATTATTATTATTTCATGTTTATCAATTGCATGCTTTAATAAATGGCTTGAAGTTTATTTGGGAATTTCAAAAATTGGAAAATTTTATATTATTAATTAAAATGGCCCCTTAAAAAATCAATAACTTCAATTTTGGAAATTCATAACTATATCAAATTTAATCAATTACTTATCAAATAAAAACCTAAAAATAAAATAACTTCCAAATTTGTGTTCCTAACCAAAAAATTCAAAGAATAAACAAGCACTACATTCTTGAAACTTTTTTTAAATGCAATGATTAGAAACATCAAAATACACAATATTCTTGATATTATTGAGATTTTAGAATCTATGTAACCTAATAAATTTATTCCAAAAAAAATTATGAAAATTTTCATTTAAGTGTTTCATATGATTTTTCAAAGTTCGATGGGTCCAGGAAAATCAAGGTGTGACATTCTTAGTGGTACCTCCCAAGGACAAGGATGCCCATGTATGCTTCATAGTAAAAGGCTTAATGAAGGTAAGGTCTAATGCCTTGAAACATTCATTTATCATTATTAAAATGTTGATGGTCAATTCTAGAGGAGGATATAATCATGATTAGCATTTTGGTTTTGACAAATGTTTACATTTTTTTGATTTGAAAAATGAACAAATAAAAAATGTTCTTGCAAAAAATTGGCTTTAATTTGCTTGATTTGAAAAACTTTGAGGAAGGAAAACCAAATTTCTACAAGTCCAATATGTAGCCAAAATGTAAAAGGATTTTAAAAATTTCCTATTTTCATGTTTGGTTTATAGCCAAAATTAGCTAAATTTTCTGGGGGATGATCAGTAGTTTTGTTACATCACAAAATTGAAAAAGAAAATCATTGGGACTTGAAGTATCTAAATTATTTTTCATTTAGTAAGAATCTTGTGAAAGTTCAATGTTTATGATGTGTTTTTAATCAAGGTGGTTATTCAAGTATGAACCAATGGTTTGTTTCCTAGAAAAATACAAAATAAAAAACGCAAAAGAATGATTTTAAGAGTTTCCAATTGGAAAAATTCCAAACAAAAAATCAAATAGTTATATTTGTGTATTTGGTTCCAATAGGTAGCCAAAAATATAAAATGATGTTTAAATTTGGCTAGATCTTCATATGAATGATGCTTACTTTCTCTACATCACAAAAATGATTTAAAAATATTAGTAGGTGTTAGTGCACAATATTAAATGGAAAATTGGAAGCACCTTGAAAACCATAAAATTATTTGTAAAGTTTGGTAAACATTACATAAGGAATTTGTGTTTGCTAAATTTACAAGACAAGTTCAAGGAGGTGGCACAAACACCATACAAAATGGCCCAATGGGGCATCAAACTCAAAAATGCTCTTCAACTCAGCATGAATTGAGTTCACATTGTGTTTATTATAGTGTGTGCAAACCAAAACCTATACTCCCCCTTGCATTTCACTATTTTTTTCTGCAATTTTTTTCTTATAACCAATTTTTTTTTGGCTTCTTTTTCCACTTCTTTCCTTTTGTTAGTTTTCCTTTCACAAATTTAAGGTGTTTATTCTTTCTTGCATCTAGAAACACTTGGAGATTTTTGGCCATTAAAGAGTTCATGAGGAGGAGATGTGCAGAGTTTTGGGGAAGTTAAAGACTTAACATAAAATGGCAAGCTACCTTACTATCCTTGTTGTCATTCTTGATATGTTGCCAAAAGTTGTGTGATTTTTTCCACAAGTTAGTTGGTCAATGGTTGAAGAATCCTTGAAAAATAATAGTAAGCGTGAACCTCCAAGACTAAAAACAAAAGATTTTGTTTTGCTTCAGAAAACATATTACTTACCTCCACAAACTCTAAAACCTGTATTACCTCCTACCCCAAAACATTGGATTCCAGGACATTCACATATCCATAAAGAAAATTTGAAAGACCCCAGCCATCTACTTTCTCTTCTACTGGATGCATTTGTGGTTGAGCATATTTTCACAAATTTGCAATGAACCCATCCATGATGTGGTGTTTCTATCAAATAAACTAATATTAACATAGAGGTGTCAGTGAGTCCATGGAATGGCATGCTTTAAACATTATGACATATCATAACCCAAGGACTTTTCAAACCAATCTTTTAAACAACATTTGCAATTTGAAATAAATTGTTCAAAACTTTGCTTGTTAGATGAAGAGGACATGACTTGACATTTTGGTTGTAAACTCATTGATGAATTAATTCATTTTCCAATTGTGTTTAGGGGTCTACTGTTTTAATCAGACCTTAGTGGTACTTTAAAAACCTAAATGACCATGGCCTAACTTTTGATTTCAGGCACTAAAAAAAATCATTTTTTGCAACTTGTCTTATGCAAGTAAAGGTGTCAGGCAATTAAAAATGTCATATGCAACTATTTTTTAGTTGCATATGACACCTTTAGCTATATAAAACAAGTTACAAACTTGACAATTTTTCTTCTAGTGATGTTTTTCATATTTTCTTGCTTGGCACTCTGTTGTATTATGCCTAATTACAAATGAGTTTATTCATCTTCCAATTGTGTCTAGGGGTTTGCAACCTTAATCATACCTTGGTGGTGTTCTTAAAATTTAAATGGCCATGCCCCAATTTTTAATTCATTATTTTTCATATATGCATCTTGCTTAGCACTTCAATTTTTGTTTATTATGATTCGTGGAAAAATCAATTCATTTTTCAATTGTGTCTAGGGGTTTGCCACCTTAATTAAACCTTCGTGGTGTTTTGAAACCATAATTGGCCTTTATAGCTTGAAATTAAATGATTTTGAGACTTGCAACTTGCTTGACAATTTAACCATGACCCAATTTAGCTACTTAGACATTTAGGGAAATTTCAACAAGTCTACACCAATTTACAACACATTTGAAAACTCGATAATGACATTGAAAGATCATATGGGGTTGAAAGCATGAATAGGTGAACAATTTGGATTATCACACTTGTAATTTTTCTAGATTACATATAAATGTAAAATTTAAAGCCATATTCAAAATTAACATGGTCAATTTTTTAATTATTTAGGTTGTATAAGCTTTAATGCGAATCATCATAAATTTTTTGGCTGAATTCTAAGAAGATTATGGACTTGTAATGGACATTTGAAATGACAACACTACCTTTGTAACATAGAAAAAATGAAAAATGTGGACTTAAAAAATATGTCAAAGTAGTGTCAAAATAAAAAAATAAAACATCATCAAATAAAGAATTTATTAATGAAATGCATTGAAACTTTCCTAGTATATATATTTTTAATTTTTAAAAGTTTTAAATGACACGATTGTTGTAAATTTTTATTCTTAAGAGTCCATTTCACATTAAAAATTTTAATATTTTGCATGAATTTTTCAATCAATCACATATTTAAGGATATTCATAGGTTGGCTTATTAATAGGGGATAATTATAAGATTTATAGTTTGATAACTAATAAAACTACAAAAATAATTTTTAGTGTTACTCTCAAACGCCAGTTTTGAGCCACCCAACCAAGCTTTCACCCATGGGTTGTCATCTGAACTTCAACAAAATTGCATTAATTTGCATTTCATTTAACAGGTTGATTATGACCTTGGAAGAATAGATGGGTTGTTAAATTTGAACTCAAGTAGCATAGATGACAAGTCTATATTTTTAAATATTTGATTATAATCTTAGATGTATTTAGGATATATAGGGAACTTAAATTTGAACTTTAGGCATGTCTAATAGGTCTATAGGCATTAACAACTCAAATATGAGTAGCTTTTTATGTTGTTATTTAATCATTTGATTTGAAAAGGCTTGGGTAGTTTGTAGTTCATTTTATGAACTCTTTTATGGCATAACGAGATCTTGCATTTATGTTTTTATGGTGGAATCCATTTGAGTAGGTCTGTAACTTTCAATTATGGGGGGGGAGGGGGGTCCTAATGATGTACCTTATGCTTATGTGGTCTTTAATGAATTTTGAAGATTCGTTTTGCGGTCCAAAAAATGGTTGTCACAACCTTAGCCTTGGGCTCACGATCAAGGCAAGGGCTTGTAAGGTTGCGGGTCAAGAAGGAAACCCAGAAATGAAGGAAAGTGTGAAGGAATGAACCCTCACACTCCTAAAAGAGCTTCCACTTTGGGAGTTGGAATCCCAGCGGACTCTCGAATGTTCAGAGAGTGATTGCAAGAGTCAAAACCCAATGGCTTGAAAAGTTCTTTATACCATTGAAAAGCTATTGAAACGTAGATGTCTAAAATGGGATTGCATTACCCATTTGGACATCTAAAACACAAGTTATGGCCAAAAGAAAGGCCAAGAGTCAAATTGCCAATTTGACTCTTGACCACTAAAAGTCGGGAATTGACCTGATTTTCTTGCCTGCAACTGACATGCGACATACCATTGGAAAGCTCTTGATGAGGGCTACAACTTTGTTTTAAACCTCATCTCAATTGGAGGTTTGCACACAAAATTATGGGGACCCAAAGTTGCGGGAGACCCAACTTTGGCAATTTCGGGATTCCCACTTGGGAGTCCTAGGACAAAAAGCCATTTGGGTGTGGGCCTCGTGGAGAGGCACAAAATATACTATAAGGGGGAAGGTGGTGGCTTCCCCCAAATCTAGGCCGTGGTGAGTCTTGTGAGTCCAAGTTTGCATGTGGTTTGTCCTAGCATCAAAAGTGCTCCAACTATGCACTAACCACCTTGTGTTGGTTTTGTGCAGGTCCGTGTGAGTAGTTGATGCTTGTCACTCTTCCTAGTTCCATCCCGGAGCTCCAGCATGCCCTTCTACCCCTTAAAGTGCTACAAGCTAGGGAGCATGCCTCGACTCCTTGCTTTTTCGTTGTTTTCAATTTGGATTCACATTTGAGTCCATTAAAGAACTTGGGGGTGCGTTAATGGTTGCATGAAATCCAATGACCAAGTATAGAATAACCAAACAATGAAATGGAAATCTAATGATTATTTTTTATGGATTCCAAAATTTGCATTGGGAATCTAATGACTTATTTTGCCAAATTTAAAGACTATTTTGAAAATCCAAAGATATATTTGTGTATAGGGGTTTGAGTGTTCATGGTTGTTTGTATGGTTGAAGGGATGGAAAACCTCATGGTAACCACAAATGTTGTGGATGTGAAGATTGGAATGAAACATGACAATATGAATATATGGCTTTGCACAAGACAAAAACAATTTAGAAAGATAAATCACCTAAGTAGATAGTGGAATTCATTCATTTGAGCACCATGGCCACCTCCCACATTATACATTTTGCAGCATATAGCACAAGTAAAAACCAAGTTTCTAAATTCATTTTTTGTATTATAGTGTGGAAAAATATGTATGTTGAATATAGAACAAATTTGGATTTAAGGTTTGTGGAGGAAACATTGAATGATCATTTATGCGATACCTTGAAGGAATTGAAAGTTTAAGAAACTTTAATGAAGAGGGGTTGGAGAGAGCCACACTCTAATGTGATGATATAATGTTGGAATGCTTCAAAACTATTGATGGTCATGTTTCAAGAAATGTTTTGAAAAGATGTCAGAATGTGATGGATGGCATACCCATCTTTAGGCCCTAGGGCAACAACTACTAGCTCTAGTTTTGTTAAACTTGAAGTAACTAACCTTATTCCCAATGCATCTTTAAATTTTAAAGGTCTATAAGTGATGGTGTGTGATTTATGACCAAGGCAGAAATGTAGCATAACAAATCCAAGAGCATGGAAACAAGGCATCCCACTTTGCCTTGACCTTTGAGATTTGTGATGAATTCCTAGTAGGCGAGGTGGAAATCAATAATGAGTGAAAGAAGAAAACCAAGATTAACAACTTGAAGGTGATTAAAGATTTAAGTGTTATAGGGGAAATGTGTGGAAGGAACTCCTTATATAACCCTCATGAGAATCATAAGTTACATTTTATAATCTTACATTCTACCTAATCTACACCTAAGCCCACTCCTTTGTGGCTAATTTTTCCATCATTATATATACACATAGAGTAAAACCTTAAAATTACATTTCTAAGTTTAGTTTCATCATTAACTTGAATGTATATTACCCACCCTAAACCTAGTTTTAAAATGTGCATCAAAACTATTGCCCTAACATCAAAATACCCCCTTTTAAAAAATCATCCTTTAATTTATGAAACCAAACCTTAAGGCATAAACAAAAAAAACCAAAACCCCATAGCTCTAAATGCTATAAGTGACTTAACCCCCATAACCTCAAATATAGCCCCATAGCCCTAGGCACCCCTAGCCCCCAATAGTCATAGTCCTCATGGACCTAACACATATAACCCTAGCCCTCATACAAACTATATATAACCCCCATAGTCTTAGGCCCCCATGACATTAAGCCCCATAGACCTATATATCCAAAGAAACCAAAACCTAAAATTGAAACTTCAACAACTCAAAACATAAACCTTAAAAATAAATTCCTAAAAGACCCAAACCTAAATCCTAATATAACAAATAGCCCATAGCCATGGGAAATAGCCATAGGGAATAGCCGATAACCATGGATAATAACCATAGCCATGATAAACATAGTGTAAATATCAATAGCCAAAAACCATAGCCAATGGCCAGAGCCTATAACCAATAGCCAATAGCCATATGGCATAGGCAATAGCCACTTAACACCTTAAACCCATAGTACCCTAGCCCATATACCTAGCCCCCATAGCCTAAGCTAGAGATGGGCAGCCTGTTCGTGGAGAAAACATAAAGTGATGTTCTCAATTTGGGAATCCAATCCTGGGTTTTCCCAATTTGGACCCCTATTGGAAACCTATCCTCAGACTTTATGGAGAACACCAAACGAGGGATGAAGGATTAAAAAGGGATGAAAGTGGGATCCAACTAGGTATCACTTTACGGATAACTTTAATGTCAAAAAGATTTTCAGGATGCAAGATCTGATGTCCCTCAGCTCACATCATGGAATTTGTAAGGCAAGATGTGCTGAAAGAGATGTATACGTTTTCATTTTTATGTTCACATATATTAAATAAAGAAATGACCCAATCCAGAATAGTTCATATAAAATATACATTCCTTTCTAAAGCTTGTTAAGCATGATGCTTTTCATGCAACATGCATTTTAAGCTTGCTACTTGATTAAGCTTGTTATAATGAAAGATTAATCAATCAATTTCTTTAAAGATCAGGCAGTATTCATCACAGTCCATGCTAAGTTTGTTTTGACAATTAAACCAATGAATGAAATGGGTATGGTCTAAGGTTTTCCATGAACAAATTGCACAGGATGTGGCTTACAAGATGTTGTTGGCAGGTAGCTGATGTCGGCCACTAGTAGCCATATTGGGTCCCATTGAAGCAACCTCTCATCTATACCGTGTCAAGGGTCTGAACTCTGAACCAGTGTTTGTTGGTTCTTTGGTTTTGTTTTAGCTTATAACATTGGATTTTGGGTTTCTGAAAATATTTTTCAAAATCAAAGAACTCCCAAGTCTGAGTTTTAAAAATAAAAATCAGAATAAAATAGCCACCAGTCCTGAATTTGTGGAAAAATTCAAAGAACTGGCTCAACCATTTGAAAGAAAATGGAGTTGTAGTGTGAATATAATTATCAAGTTCCTGAAAATAAAACATAGAATTGTTGGCTCATTTTGGAGTGCCAACATGGTAATCAACTCAAACATTCTGACCCATGACTACTTTGCGGAACCTATGATGCCCTTTCATTATATACAATTTTGTGGTTTGGTGGGATGGTAGCTTGTTACATGTGTTGTTACACACTTTCTCCATACCTGTGCTAGCATCCCCTTAATGCAGGCCTCTATTGTTCATATTGGGTCCCATTGAAAGTTTGTCTAATCTTGTAATTTTTTTTGAAAATTTGAACATTTTTTAGCAAATTTATGCCAAATATCAACCTGGAAAAAAAAATGATTTTCACATATTCAAAGGAAAAAATGACCAAAAAAATTGGCTGATTTTTTCTTGGGGGGGAGTTGATAACCACTTTGGTCATATCACAAAATTGAAAAAAAAAAACTCACAGGCACACTACTGGTACTCTCCTCTACCTCTGGTCAACAATAGACACCGGGTCAAAGTTCTAAACTGAGTGGACGTGACATGCCTTAGGCAAGGACTAGGCATTCACTCGAGCCTACAACTCCTTATCACTAGAAGTAGATTGGACTTTATGGTGGGAAGTAGGTGATTTTAGAGCATACTTACAAAATATATTGAATTATTTAAAATTGGCTTAAATGGCTAAAACATAAAGCTCTAGAAGTAGATAAGAGGAGGCACATGACTCCAAAGATACATTTTAATTAATTTTTTTGGTGTCTCATTTTATTTTCTTCTTGTGCAATGCAATTTTTGGTTTAGTTTTGTTGGAATTTGAGTGTTTTGTTAAGTAATAAGAGTTGTTATATATATAATAAATAATGTAATATAAGTTCTAAAGTGTAATTATAATAAATACTAAATATAAATAATGCAAATTTCATGGCCCTTGATAATGGGCCCAATGAACCTACAAAGGCAAACCCTTGCTTTTTTTGTTACATACTCTAAACAAAAAAAAAGCAAGGGTTTTCCTACGTAGGTTTAGCACATGACAATCAAATTCAGCAAAGTCAAAGGATGGTTTGAATTTGGAAAGGGCTTGGCTGAAGTTCCAAAGAGCCATCATCAAGTCAATACAAAAGAAAAACAAGATGAAGCAAGAAAGGGAAGGAAGGAAAAGAGGGTGTGGGGAGTGTAAAGCAGCTTTTGATGAACAAGAATCAGGGGCAGTCTGAATTTTTGGGGCAGACATTTGGGCACACTGCAAAAGAATTCAGGCATTGGACAGCCCAGAAAGTTTTACATTTGCGGGCAGTTTGAAGTTCATTCGGGCAGTTCAAAGGGTGAAGTGTACTTGGCAATTTTTGGCAATGTGGATTTGGTGAGTTGGGAATGCAAATATGGCATGTGGGCTTGACAATTGGGTAATGTTGCATTGGCAATGGATTAGGTGAGTTGAGGATGCATACATGGCAACATGGACTTGACAATTGGGCAACGTTTCCTTGGTGGTGTGGATTTGGTGACTTGGGAATGCAAACATGGCAACATCGACTTCATCATTGGGCACGCAGACTTCACAATTTGGCAAAATTGGAGTTGGTAGACTGGTAAACTCAAGTTGGCAAAATAACCCCCAACAAAAATAGCAATGTGGTGTTTGCAAATTGGCAAAGTGAACTTGGGAGGAACCCTGAGAGGTGAGGGGTCAAGGCAAGCCCATCAAATTAAATCACTGGTAAAATACAAAGGCGGAACGAAGTTCCAAGTCACCTGGTCAGAGTAGTGTCCATTCATATTTTTATGAAGCCAAATTCGACAGTATTCATGAACTAAGTGGGCGTGGATGTCGGGCAGTCGGGTGTGTCGGTCTTTGCCGATCATCCTCCAAGTCGTCATGTCGACATGCGCCATCGCCTCCCAGACGTTCCTGAGGACATGCTCCGTTGAGTAGTGGCTTCTGAAACAGAGCGCGCATCATTCCGTCCAAGGGAAATAGAGGGTGAAGGATTTGAGCAGGTCCAGAGGCTGCCTTTCATAAAGGAAGGGGGCCTTTGGATCTTTGGTGCTATGTTGCCCGTTCGGGTGAGGGTTATGGGGGATGGGGTCGGCAGGGGTCGGGGCGTGAATTGGTGGATTTGGGAGTTGGTCGAATCCTGACGGGTAAGTTTCTCCGAGGAACCATGGGAACCACTATGGGTTGGTGTCGAGTGTGATGCCCGACCACCCCTGCATTTCATGGTAAGCATGCCACACTGATTGGTTGGCTTAACAAGTAAGTGGGCAATGTTCCGGCAACTTGAGCTCTCCCAAGTTGCAGTGATCACAATTGGGGTCGAGTCCCCACTTTTGAAGCCAGGAACCAACTGGTAGGCTATTGTTAAGTGTCATCCAGATGAGTGTCGATACCTTCTTTGGCCTGATGTTGTGCCAAAGTCACTTCAGGAGCTGTGTAAGGGCCGCATCAGTGACACCAGCTTGTGCAAGGGAAGTGAGAAATGGTGAAGGTCATGTGGGGTTGCATAGATGGTATCCTCACTTGGACGTGTATTTGAAAAACCTAGTTGGCAGGATGCCTTTGAGTTCTTTCCACAACCCGTCGGCCGGGTCCCAGGTGAGGTGTGAGATGAATCCTTTGTCATATATCCAAAATTCGCTCTTGGTGAGGTCAAACTTTCAGGGCCCAGAATTGTTGGCTGCCCTTTGTTGTGTTGTCTGAGTATGCAAACTAGTTGGGCGCTCGCCAAAGGTATGGTCATCGAGCATCCCATGGAGATTTGCAGTTGCTATGCAGGTGGAATTCTTTTGAATTCTAGTCCTTATAACATGTTGTCTAAGACCTCGACAAGCCAGTATACCCATGTGGGTTCTTATGGATTCTCTTCTTGTTGCATGAGGGAGACCCACTTGCCTATTGTGAGTGGTGTGAGTGGGGAGCAAAAGTTCGACGACATTGCTTGAGGTGAGAACATTTTTCATGTCAATGGCCTCCTTCTACTGGCTTTTCATGTCTAAGTCCCTCAATTGCTTCCAATCCCGAGTGGATTCAAGGTTAGTTATAGTGTGGCAACCAATGTTGATAAAATGTAGCATACCCTGGGTATCAAGTTCACTTATGTGTGGGTCTTGCACCATGTGTATTGCTAGGTTTCCAAAGAGGGGCTACCTCCATATTTTCTCCATGCATCCAGGGGTTTCTTGTTGGAAACCTTCACAGACCTATTTCCATGCAATTAGGATGGAGCCTCAAAATGGAGAGAAAGTTGGTTGGAAATATTTGGTGGAGAAGTGCCATGCCATGGAAAGGGGGCCACTTCCTCCATAACTTGCCTTTAGGTTGCGTGTGGAGTGTTCGCCACCTAATAAGATGCTTCCAAGTTTCGTTGCCTAATGCGAATCATTTGATGAAAAGGCACGAGGAATGCATTTGTTTGGGTGGTGGGGTCTATGACTCTGGGTGGTGGGGTCTATGACTCCGAGTCTGCCTTTGGAAGTTGACAATGTGATTGTGGTCCATTTGACCTTAGCCCTTGTTCGTCCTTTTCTTCCCTTCCAGATAAAGTTGTGCATTAAGGCTTTAGGTTGGGTGCTCATTGTGAATGTTGGGTTCCAACATGTTGCAGTGTACCACATTTTGGCCAAGAAAACTTGGTTGACCACCAAGATTCATTTGGCTGTGGACAACCTACTAGCGGTTCAATTAATTAACTTGCCCCTAATGGTTCTCATTAGTTTGTCAAAGTTAGCATGGGTTGGTAGGTGGTGGTCGACAAAAATTCCTAGGTATTGAACCCCTTTGTATGTGGGGATCCACTTGAATTTATTTTTCCCCCCCATGTTGTTTGCTTGGTGAAGGGGGAGGCCCATATGGCCATTGACTTGTGCCAATTCACCTGGCTTTTGATGCGAGTGAGAAGTGATGCAACACCTTTTTGGCCCATTTGAGATTTCCATTGGATCCTTCAAGGAACAATGTCGTGTTGTCTACGAACGTTTGGTTGTGAATTATTGTTTTGTGAAGTAATGTGAAGTCATTGATTCCATGGCGCAAATTGTCCAACATGTGTCCAAGTACATAAAATGGTAAGATGAAAAGGTGTGGGGAGAGGGGGCAACTTTGGCAAATTGAACGCGAAAGTGAGAATTGTGGTCTAAAGTAACCATTTATCTTGATGGTTGAGCTCATTCTTCCATAAAGGGAAGGCACCCAACTTGTCCAAAGTGGATTGAATCCTAGTATTTGTAAAGCTTTGAACAAGTATTCCCGATCTATTTGGTCAAATGTTTTTTCAAAGTCTAAAAGTAGCAAAACAAGGCTCTAGTTATTTTCCTTTGCCCAAGCAAGGGCATCATGTGTGAGGTAAATGTTGTCAATAATGTTCAACCTTTCAATGAATATTGTTTGATTAAGCCTACTAATTCTAAGGAAGTGAGGTTGGAACCTGTGCACCAATATTTTAGCAAGAATCTTGTATATGCTATCGAGCAGCATGATGGGGCGCCAATAGCCAATCATGAGTGGTCATCGTTCTTCGGGATGAGAACGATTTCCCCGCTACTCAAGTTGGGTGGCATTTCACTAGCCTCAAGAATGATTTTAAAGGTTTCAAAAATGGTGGGTGCTATGAATTGAATTGTTTTTTGGAAGAATTCAGTGGGCAGTCCTTCACCTCCAAAAGCCTTCCCCCTTGGCAACAAGATTGTAACTTGCTAAATCTCTTCAAGTATGAATGGCTTTGTGAGGTCCTAATTCGTTTTTGCATTCATTTTATGGGGACGCTCACCCAACATTTTTCCTTGGCTTTCAAGATTGCTAGTGTGGTGGGATCCTTTTGATAAAGCTTATTATAGAATTATGACACATATATTTTTAGCTCTTCCTACATATTTAGCTCCTGGTTTCCATTCATGAAGCTTTGCATTGAAGTTTTTTTAATCTTGGCTTGGTGGAATTGGAAAAGGTTCTTGAATAAGTATTGTTGAAACGGACCCATTTGGTTCTTGTTTTATGGGCTTGCTCATCCAAATCTCGTTGCAGTTCATCCACAAGGATGGTTTATGTTATTGAGTGTGCATTGTGGATCTGTGCGTTGCATGGGTCAAATTGAAGGAAACTTTCTACAAGGGTGACTTTTTTGGTTTGCCCTTTGTATACATCATGCTTGTGTTTTCGTTTTGCCTTAATGATGTGGGAGTTGCAGCTGATTACTTGTTTGATGGCTACCAAAAGGGCGACAACCACTTCATGGCCTTTGAGATCGACTAATGCTTCCTACCACTTCCCAACCATTGTTGAGTGATGTTTCGGATCATTGAATAGTGTGATGTCAAAAAATTCCTTGGGCATGTGCCTCGTTAGGGTATTTGGATAGATCCATTAAAGGACGAATGAATAATCAGTACTAGAAAACATGGTATTATTTTATTGGAAAACTAGACCAAAAATCACTTATTTTGACATTCGATCACATTTGATCACTTGGCCATATTGGTCAAGTTGATTTGGTCATGTCCAACTTGACTAATGGTTTTTTTGATTAAACATAAGATGGTATTTTTCATTGGTTAGATTGGACACAAAATTGGAGATCCAAATTTTTATATTAAAAAAAACCAAAATTTTAAAAAATAAAATGTAATTAATTAATAAATAATAAATACCTACCTACCCACCCACCCACCTACCTACCTACCTACCTACTCATCATGACCTTTTACGAACTTATCCACAACCCACCTAAGTATTATACATGTACACACATGTACAAGGTATATATATGAATATATTATTTCACATAATATATGTTAGTTGGTAAGGAGGATTGAACCTTGGTCTCCTTTGCTTTTAACCAATGTCTTAACTATCAAATCATCATAACATTTTGTAAAAAATATGATACCAAATGCATTTAACATGTTTCCTTGAATTACAATGAGTAAGTAAATAGGTACTTAAATAGGTACACATGCCTACCTACCTATCTTTTTAAATGTACATACTTAATTATGTAAAATATCGGTAGGTATGTAAGTAGATATGTGGGTAGGTAGATAGTACATAGGTAGGTAGGTAACTGAGTAGGCACAGTAAATAGGTTAGGTAGTTAACTAAATTAATATGATCAATTGGATTAAACATGGGCATTCAATGTGGCTGATTTGACTAAGCCATTGGCATCTTGATGGACCATTTTTAAAAATGGACTTTTTTTATTAGATGTACAACTTAACATTTGGTTAAAATGGTCATTTTAATAAATAAAAATCAACCAAAAAAACCATGTGTCTATCATGCCCCATGTTTTTAATCAAAACAAACATCCTTTTGGTCAACGTGGACACGTTAATCAAGTTGAAACTTTTGAAAAATCATGACTTGTAGTAATGGATTAAAAATTTGCCTTAGTGAAATGGCTATCTCCGTGCAACCTCACTTTTTATCCAAATTCACGAAAACATAAAAATGGTCCCCTTTTATCCAAACCCATGAAAACATAAAAATGGTCAATGTGTGAGAGGGCAGCTTGGGCTCTTGTGTAGCCTTTATCAAACATGAATGCCTTTTTAATGGTTGTGTGGAAGGAGTCTAAGTGCTAAAGATCCTCCACCTTGTGGTGGATTGTTAGTCTTTACCATCTTGAAATCTCATCACGTTTCATGTTTCTATTGGTCCAAGCATCTAAGGTCTCATCTTGTTCCTTCATGTTGGAGTTGTCGGTTACTAAAGGCATGTTCTCGACTAATTTGAGCTACATGCATTTGTGTTTTTGGGATGTGAGTGCGGCATAGATGTTGAGTATGTTTAAAGCTTCTTTTGGGGCGATTTGCAAAATGATGTAAAGTGAACTTGGCAAATTACTTTAGCAAACAATATTCCATGATCCTTATCTTCCCCAAGAAAGAATCCAAGCAACTTTATGAAGGTAGATCACCATGCACACAAATTTGAAGTCTCAATTTTAGGGGCACCAACTATTCATGATATGGTCATGTATTTATTGCTTGTATCAAATTGGTTCAACTTCAAACTTTTTAGCTAGTAGAGAAAAGAACAATGTTTGGAACTAGACGATCACACCAACAAAGAATCACATCTAACAAATTGTAGTTTAGCTTGTGGGTGCCACTTTTTACCATTGAATTTGGAGAAAAAACATGTGCCACAAATAGATATGTTTTCTGGATCAATCAAGTCATGAAATGCAATTTTCGTGTCACCCATCAATTGACATTTGTAATTTTTAGACACTATCAATGACATCCAGGAGAGTGCTAAAAAGTGTGTGTGTGTGTGTGTGTGTGTGTGTGTGTTTTTTAGTTTCTTAAAAAAATTGTGATATAGCTAAAGTGGGGATTGTCTAGAATAAAAGTTAATTGAATTTGGTTATAAACCAGATATGAAAGTCAAAACAAATGTAAGGATACTTGTATATTCATTCTTGGCTACCTATTGGAACTTTTCATAAAAATCTGACAATTTGGAATCCTTTTCCCTCTAACTTGTTTTTTCCATATAAAATCCTTAGTCAAGGTTGAAATAATATATTTTTCACATGAAAATCTAGCAAAAATTCACCAAAAAAAGAAAATCCTTGTCTGGACATATGTATTTCTAAATGTTGTTTGATTTTTTATGCACTATTTGGAATTCCACTTGGTGATTGACCGGTAAGGTTACTTTCAATTGTTAAGAAATGCACAATCAATGTTTTTGTGGGGGTGAATTTTCACACTACGGTGGAAAAAAAATAGGAAAATTTTGGAATTGTTTGAAATTTTGAAATTTTGAAATAAAAAAAGTTGCTGAGATTGTGATGAAATTTGCCAATGTGGGAGCTCCCAAGGGAATTGGGAGATCTGTGTGCAGACCTGGGTCATTTGAAGAATTCTTTAATGGGATGTCTGGGATCTCAAGTTTCCTTTGTACGAATCCTTTCAGGGTGAAATACTCAGGGGATGGGAAAAGCCAGGGTTGTTGGGTTGGGATGTCAATTGCCAATAAGATGACCAGTGGGCTCCGGAGAGAGAAGCCAGAGAGTGCTGATTCCTCAAAGTCCATAGAGTATGTTCTGTACAAAGTTTTGGCTAGACCATGATGGAAAAAATAAGTGCCACATGCAGGCATCTCAATTTACTGTAACCAGCAATTGTTCCCACTTTTCTGTTGTATTGTTGGTGTTAAATAGTAGGATTAGACTCTCACACTTTTTTGGCCACAGGGACTGCTTGGGGGAGTGGGAGAGAAATGCAAGACAGAGGAGATGCATGGCGAGAGGTAGGAGAGAGAGAGGGGGGGGGGAATGATCATGCAATAGGAGAAGAAACATGTGCCACAGAGAGATATGTATAATATTTTTCCTGTCAATTTTATGATGTAGCCAAAGTGGCAATCATCCTTACGAAGATTAAGCCAAATTTGACCACAAGATAAATATGAAAATGAAAAAAAATAGACATCCTTTTATACTTTTGGCTACCTACTTGAACCATGTATAGAAGTCTGGGCAATTTTTTATCGTTTTGTCTAGTTCTGGCTATTGAAAATCGCAAAAAGAACTCAACGTCAGCACTTTTAATTTTTAATTTCTCTTTTTGGCTATATATAGCCAGCAATAGAAAAGGCTGGATATGTGTGTGTTTGCTGAAGCTTGTGTGAGAGTGTCATTGCCTGTTGATGCAGCTGAAGGATGCCAGTTGTTTCAAGTTTCAAGTTGTTCACAGCTGTGGGCTCAGGCCATACGCCTGTGGGGTTCACATAAGTTGGCATGGTGGTGGATGAAAGGCTAGCCTGAACTGATTGTGGGGATCTGTTTAATTGGTTTTGTCCTAAATGAGAAGTCTGATTGAAAAGGAATCATAGAGATTACTGGTTCCTAGACCCTTCTTTTGTTGGCCTTGCCTGGATACTGTGTTTAGATTCATTATAGAGTATCATAGCCTAAGGGATTTTGGCCCCTAGGTACTAGGTCTATTTTATATGAGGATTTTTTAAACATGATATTTTGGCTTGTGTTGAAACTTGACATTAGTTATAAAGTTGTAATATCTTGAAGGATTTTGGTTTCTTTTAGAGGATTTTTTGGAGATTATATTATTGCATGGTGAGATATTTGAGTTTTCATAATTCTTCTTTTGCCTTAAGATACTTTTTTATGTAAATGGCAAGGCCACAGTGTGACACACCCCTTGTTACAATACTTTGTCCTGATCTGTTTGACGACAAACTCAATGTAATCCTTTTTATAGAATGCCCCACAGAGGCAAGATGAAGTAGGGTCAAGCAAGCATGATGCATTTATTCTTATTATAATTTAGATGTTAAAAAATTGCAGAGGAGCACTGACTTCTGAACCAGAAAGAGTCCACCAAAAGTTTTATGTTTCTGACATCAGTGCAAGGTGATCAGGCTATAATGAGAGTTCTTTTTTTCACACCTCATGCAAAACCAGAAAATGCAAAAATGCAAAAAAAGGGATTTTGGGAGTTTCCCAATAGCCAGAATTCCAAAAAGAAAAAGGATCATAAGATTTTTATATTTGGTTCTATTAAGTAGCCAAAAAATACAAAAAGATCCTTTAATATCTTCTTACTCATGATGGGTACACATGGCTACTTTGGCTACATTACAAAGTTCACCAAAAAAACACTGGTAGGTATGTATTAGTGCACAATATCAAATAGAGACTCAGTTTTGAAAGACAGAAAAGAGCCTCCAGACTCCAGGTATGCAATAATCTAATGCCTAATCACAGAAACCTATCAAAGTTAAATTCTAGTTACAGTATGTTGAGTACGGTAGTACTTTGAAGACATGGTCAAAAGTATTTTAGTGCACAAGATCCAACATGATCGACTCATATCATCTAACTTGTAAGACAAGATGCCCCTTAAGGGAGGCATGGTTTTCATTTTGAAGCACCGTACTGTCAAATGGCCAAGCCCTCACCCATTGCATGCATTTGCCTAATGTGTCGGGTACAGCACCAGCCAGCCCAGTTAGGACAAGCTAGGCACCACACCCAACATAATTGGCTAGAACGACCCCATTCCTAAACTTAAATTAAAAAAAAGTTAAAACCAATCGAAAGGAGAAGAGGTGGTATAAAGAAGATTCATTTCCTTGTGGTTGGTAAGTAGCTTTTCATTTCTACACACATTCCAATAAAGCTTGCTATCTGGCAATGAAAAATTTACTCAATGTATTTCACTAAAGATGAGACAGTATGTACAATGTAGTATTGTAGGCCAAGTTGTTTCCATGACTAATTCAATGAATAGAAATGATACATACTACAAAGTCATAGGTTTTTCATGAACAAATTGTATAATGCATGACTATGTGGAGCCAGGGTGGTGAGCATCCGTAGGCAGCTTTCAACCTAACTGGTGACATTATTTCAAGCAACTCTTAAAACTCTAATTAGTACGCATAAATGTGGCAAAACCCCCACCTCCATCCCCCCCCTTAAAAAACCAGTTTTCTCCCCCTGTAAATTAAAAAAAGACTTCACAAACAAAATATTCTGTTTTCATAAAATCATGTGACTTTTTGATGAATTTTCAAAAAAGAAAAGAAAATAACTGGCATGGCTTACAAGAGGTGTTCTCGGCCACAACCTGTATGGGGTCCCAGGTTTGACAATACTAGATTTAATGAAGAATATGAGGAGCAATGAAGGCCCAGGTAATGCAAATCCAAAACTGGAGGCAAAACTTGTGTGAGGACTAATGTAGATGAGAAAACTAGTTTGATCCCCTTTTTTCCTTGTGCAATCTTTTCATCCTGAATTTTGATGTCGTTACTAGTTTTGGTAAAACTGGGGTCCAATACCCCTGGTTTGAAGTACTTTACAGATAATTCTATCACCTGACTTTTTGGCCAAGGCAAGGTGGGACTCTAAACTATATGACTTATAGTTACTAATGGATTGCCTCATGACTAAGTAAAGCTACTGCAAGAAAGATAGGTTCCCTTTTAAGTTTGCTACAGATGAACCATAATGCTTTTCCTGTAACATACATTTCAAAGCTTGCTCTCTGCCACTTAAATCTTACTTAATAAATGTAATAAATGATGAGACAATGCAATACCACTTGACACCAAGTTGTTGATAACTAAATCAATGAATAGAAAAGGGTATTGTGTTTAATGGTTATCGTAGATGACCTACAAGATGCACAATCATGACATAGACATGCATTCCCCTTAAGCTTGTTGTTAATGACCCCTCAAATAGAACACCCACTGAAGCACTCACTACCTGCCCATATAAGCCTAAAGAAGGAATTGGGTCTAAGTTTGAGCTTTTCAAAAAACATGTGAAAGGGGAAGAAAACAAAGGCTAAAGATATTAAGTGAACCCTCCAATTGAATGTCAAATTTTCATTTTCAACTTGTCACATGAAAGGCGTTTTAGGATATCAGAGTTGCCAACTTGCCACAGATAATAAATATAAGACTTGTCAAATAATTTTATCGGCTCCATGACCTGGAACCTTTACTTAAATTTGAGACCATCAAAATTCCATGACATGTTTGAGAAAGTTGAGACACAAGTGCCATAATGAACTACTGGTAGCGTGAAGCACAGTCCCACACAGATCACTAAATCCAATCTGAGTACTGAACCATGTCTCCATTGGGTCCCCAGGACCCAGTCCCATCACGTACCTTCAATCAAAAACGCATGCAAGGGGGCAGATTATTTATCCATTTTGCATATAGAACTCATTCTTGATAACTATGGCATTGTCATTTTCCAGAGAAAAATCTGCTCAAAGCTAAGCTGCACACAAATCGAAGGGATCAAACTTAGGAGCACCAAGCATGCACAATGTAAAGTATTTTTGTTCTGCACATGACACTTCTACACAAGAACCTCTTTAAGAAAGGGAAGATCAAATGGACAAGGAAGAGGTCAAATCCAATAAAAATTGTGATCTAGCCTATCAATACTAATTTTCAACTGTCATTCATGTTCATTGTATCAAGACAGAATACACGGTTGAAAGTCCAAATCAAGGGGACATGTTTACTTTTTTGCATGTGAACCCCACTCTTGTGAGCTGGATAAATCAGTGCGTTTTTATTGGCTAATTTTTGTCAAAACTTGAGCAGAAAACTATGATTTCACACCAGGGTTTTTCTTCAGGATTTTTAATGGAAAAAATGGTCCAAATTTGCTAGATTCCAAAGCAAAGAATTCCAAATTACCAGATTTTTATGAGAAGTTACAGTTGGTAGAGAAGATATAGAGAGATTCAGAAGGAACCTAGTTGGGGAACCTCTACAGATTTGTAAAGACTTAAAAGACCTGCCAAAAACATTCTAGTGTTTACAGGAGGGCAGGCTCTAAAGCAGAAACCTACCTCAGCAGACTTCTAATTCTTGACTGAGGCTTCTTTTGATAATTGGAGATATCATCTGGTCCATCCAATTTTTGTGGCAAGTTCTTTAAGTTGGGTTATGCCCTCAGACAATGGCCCCTACCGGAAGCAGGACTCACTTGGCTGCACCCTTGCATGGCACCTACCAGAAGCAGCATTTCTTAAAATGGAGCTCCCACCATACAAAAGTATGATGGGCGTTTAACTGTACGAAATTCTTGCCGATATCATTTTAGAAAAAATTGGCTGTGATTTACAATGGGCAATGCCCTCAGAGCGGGGGCATTACTGAAATAAGAGCACCCTCAGGTTTGCCTTGGGAGTTTGTTATTTCAGTAATGCCCAGCTCCTGGGGCGTTACCCTACACAAATTGTCATGTGTCTTTTTTTCCTCCCTACCTCTCAAATACCTAACAAGTATCATGGGAATTTTAAAAAAAAGAGATTTGAGCAAGGTGGTTATGCGTAGTAAAAACTCTCACTTGTGAGTTTTACAGGAATCAGGTTCATGGTTGGCTCCATCTCAGATGGACCCAAGTATTCCAGCAAAGCCCATGGCCTCAGGCTTTACCCTAGACAGAGGTCAGGGCTGTTTTTACCAGTGCATGGTGGGTCTTTGATTTTTGTAATTACCATGGGTTCACATATTTCCAAAAATAAAATCAGAATCAAAGAACAATTGGTTCCAAGTGTTTCAAAATCCTCAAAGAACCATTGGGTTTCATGAAAGAATCAGCAAAGACTCAGCAGTTTTCTAGGTGATTATTTGATTTTTTTCAAAAAAGAAGAAGAGAACCACTGCTATATACAATAACCGAGTTTTTGATTTTTTGATAACCACGCTTACATATTGGAACCAGGTATTTGATTTTAAAAATGGTTACTGTCAACTCTGATTACCGAGACTGAAACCCAGAGGGGTTTAGTGCAGTTTCTAATACCTGTCCACTCTGGTTTTGGCTAGCCAACTACTAGGTGAGTAGGAAAAAAAGCAACTCAGGAGCTAACCATCATGGTTAACTAGCTAGGGAACTGGAACCCAACAGAAAACAGTTTCCTGAGCACTTACTATCCATCCTTCATGGTGCACTAGTGGGGGAAGACGTTACATGAGTGGGTGCTGTTGCACTCTCTGGCCAGGCTTCACATAAGTTACTCCAGCAGTGCTTCAAAACTTAGCTCTAGAAGTATGTAAGTGGCTTCCCCAAGTTCCCGCGCACCAATGCTGAGGCTAAACGCACGTCCCAAGTCCTGTCTCGACTGACTAGACTCTTTCGTACTGCAGAATTATGAAGGTCCAGAAAAAGTACCCGGGTCCTCCAGTTCCGTTCCCAGGCGTTTCTACTCATTCAAGGTTGACGTATTAATCCATCAGCACTGAACAGGCTTCTCAGAGGAATGGAACTTGCGAATTGCTTTCTCGTGTACCGATCCGTACACCGAACACTGAGCAAAAGCCTGATTTGAAAGCACCCCACAATAATGCAGTTCTAAAAGACATAACATGGGTTCTCCAGTTTGAATTAAATTCTGTCATTAACTTTCTCAGACAATGAATACAATTCGGTCCTCGTTACAGGTGTATACAGTACAGGAAGGTCTGCCACACATTAAACAGAGGTCTAATTTAGAGTATTCCAGGGAGGACGTTAAATCAGCAATGGGTCCTTATTGCAGAGAATACAAAAGTATTGTCTGATTCTTTTCTTCCGGACTGCCCAATTGCTCATACACAAATTTTGTGTCATTATACACACTTTGGGCGTGTAATGGACGCTACGAGGCATTTAGTGTCTATTACACGCCCAAAGTGTGTATAACGAGACACACAATTTGATCAACCATTGTCTTTCTTAGAAAGATGAATTGGGCAAGGGGCAGACAAGAAAGAGAAAGAAGCAGACAATACTGTTATGCTACAATAGGGGCCATTGCTGAGTTGACATACTCCGTTTTTCACCATAGGTACAGTCTTTTTCTTACAAACACAATTAATGCAGTACATATTAATACTCATTTATGGTTGGGGTTTCAAAAAGAAAAGAAAAAAGATATCAGAACTTTTTTTACGCTAGTTTCTATAAATAACAACTACACAATACAAATTTAAATGAGAAAAGTTGAATAATCCAAACTAAGATAGTTCGTGGGGATGGCGATGTTTTTTCTCATGTGTATATTGGTATGCATATAAACTTGGTTCGAACTCAAAAATGTAAAAAATGCTTGAATAATCTCTTAGGAACAATTTTAACATTTTTTTGGAATGATTATTTCTTGCACATGTGGGCCACATTTCAAGTTATACCTCTTAAGCCTAGTTAATATTAAAAAACCAATCAAATGGCTTTAAAAAATCTTCCTTTTCCTTGCAGCCTCAAAAATTGAATTATTTTACTTTTCAACAATTTCATATGATTGGTCAAACATAGATGTAAACATTTTTTTTAAAAAAAAATTTGACAGTAACTGCTTTTTTTATTGCATTCCATTTGATTCTTTTTATAAAGAGGTGCAATTTAGACATTTGATATAGATAGCTTAAAGAATTTCTAAGAAAATTATATAAAGTCTAATTATTAAAATATAAAATATTTATTTAACATAACACCATTTTATCCATTGGCATAAAAAAATTCAATACAAATACAATGATGCAAATAAAAAATAATCTAAAGTTATCCTTTTTAATTCTTATGCAAACTTAAACACTCCTTTTTTGTACCACAGTCATGAATAGACACATTACCAGTATATGTATGGTTATGTAGTTATACTAATAGCAGAAAAAACTTGGGTCTCTAGTTTAACCAACTAATTCAATAAAAAGCTTGGGTCTCTAATTTAACCACATAATTCAAGGTTGACATAATGTAGCGTCCAGGTCCTGAGTTCTGTCACAAAAAGTAAATTGATACTTGTAAGTATGCAATTTGGGGCCTTGGGTGAACCCACATTGGTACCATGGCAAAAAACCCATACTTAGACTAAACCTCGTTCTCTGAGTTGAAATCTGACATTTTTGGGCTAAATGTGGCCACTAAGAGGCCTCACTCATAAAGGTTAAGGTAGTGAAGTGGGTGCTGGTTCACCCTAGCCCAATCCAGGCTTCTCATGCACAGGCGTCAAGGTGTGTATATAATAATGGTTACAACATAGAAGTTAGAAGTCACAGGCTATGATTTGGTGGACCAATAACCGTTTAATTTTTAGAGTGAAAGTTGGCAAATTCTAGAAGTTGAAGAACTAGCCCGTACTGATATGGAAGAAAATTGATGGCATCTTTTGTAGCACCACACGAAAGCGCATTAGACACAGCTATGTAGGGCAGATTTGCATGCATCTCTGACTATCGGTATGTCCAGAATACATATTTATTATTTAAATAGTTGTTGATTTCGGAGGGGCCAGGTCCTGCCTCAGATCCTGAGGTGGAATATGTTGAATCGGTCAAGGGTCTTAAATGTAGCCAGTACCAAAAGTACTGCTGCGATCCTTGGCCGATTTAACATTTTCAACCCTGTGGTAAGTACCTTGCAATTGGACTTTAAGCAGAGCTGAGCAACACGTGAGAATCGAATTTCTTACTCCTCCTTTAAAACTGTACTTCTCGATTCTCACGTTACCACCTGAGAAGGGAAGGGTCTCCACCAAACCAATAAGCCTTCACACTCATGATCCTGACCAACACCATATCCTGGGCTATATAAGAAACCCATCCCCCAGCAAGAACTCAGCAACAATTTTTGCGTGAAGATAGTCCTTCAGGTCGTC
>Ga0209611_10002087_pt1 | contig 34989 bp, 28 predicted proteins | sample S1TSphgellanicum_3_FD_187693 | JGI IMG/M metagenome (GOLD analysis project Ga0209611, IMG submission 187693) | Host-associated microbial communities from peat moss isolated from Minnesota, USA - S1T2_Fc - Sphagnum magellanicum MG (SPAdes) (version 2) | ecosystem: Host-associated > Plants > Peat...
AAAGGGAGAATGTTATGAAAAAAAAAAAAAAAGAAAAAGCCCAACCCCACACAAAGGAAGAATATGATGATGAAAAAGAATAAAGCCCACCCCAAGAGTGAGCAAATACTTTTTACTAGCAACCATCTAGTAGCCTAGCTCCCCCATGAGAAAAAAAAAGAAAAAAAAAAGGCTTTCATTCACACTAGCAAAAAAAAATCGGAATCAAAGAAATCGAAACAAGTTGTTATTATGTTCCAATTGATCTTGAGATGAATTGAAACATAAGTAGAGATGCACGTATCAAACTCAACCCGAGTGACTTTAACCCAAGTCCTGTATACTCTTAGGGTGCAATTTAGCTTCCATTTCATTGCTATGGCTCATCACTATCATGCCTAGAGGAACCCGGGCAACTCACTCACTCACTCCCTCCGAAGGAGAATAATGCACTATTTTCTAGTACAACCCAAAACCAAAACAAAAAACAAAAACAAAAACAAGTAGTCCACAAGATGAAGAAGGAGGGGGGCTTCACCTAAACACAAAGAAATCAAAGGGAGAGAGAGAGAGAGGTATTTAACCTCCTGAGTGAGGGCTCTAAGGTACAACCCTAAAAAATAAATAAATAAAATAAATAAAAAAAAATCACAAATCCCTAGGATGAAACCCTAGAAACCCAATTAGGCATTGAAGTAGGGTTTACAAACCCCAAGAAATCCAACCCCCATGGATGACCCCACTCCCCCCCCCCCACTCCCCAAATCCCCAAAAACCTCCTTTTTCTCTCATTCATCATAATATGTGCAAAATCGGCACCCCATTCCCAATGCATCATTCATTCATTCATTCACTCATTCATTCACAATTCTGGTCTTCTTGGAGCCCAAGAAGCTCAAGCCAAAGCCTTTGCTGTGAGAGCTTCTTCAAGGCTTCCTTGGTGGTTGTTGTTGTTGTTGTTGTTGCATGCATGCATGAGTGAGCGCGAGCAAACTTGCAGGCCATGGAAGGATCATGGTATGTACATATATGATCTGTGACATTCCTGAAGACTAACTGATGATCATGTACACAAGTGTAACTTCCGATCCTGTGCAGAGGAGGAAGAGTCCTCCACCACCACCACCAGCAGGAGGAGGAGGAGGAGGAGGAGGAGGCTGAACTTTACTTTGTGTTTATGTTTTGTGTAGATTTGAAGTTTGGGTCATGAATCTCAAGGTTTCCTCAAATATGCTTTACTAAGATGGGGGTTTTTTTTTTTTGGGGTAAACTCTTTTGGGTGGGTGGTTGTTCCTGCTGGTTGTCACGGATGGAATCATCATTTGTGTGCTTTTAGACTTGTTGGAGGAGTGTGCAGGGCCCGTGTGCAGTCGTCTACTGGGTATGTGAGAAATTGGTTGATTGATTGGGCCTGGTGTCTTGCAATGGCAGTTCTGAGGATTTGGGTTTTTGTGTAGACTCATGCAGGTGGTTCAATTCATGTCATGTGGGAATTTGGGAGTGGGGATTGGCTGTTTACTGTAGAGGATTTTTTTTTTCTTGTGGTTTCTTTGTGGAGGAGGAGGAGGAGGATCATGCGTGTGACATTTGATTACATGATCTTGATGAGATCTTGAGCCCCCGGCTTTAGTAGGAGCAAGTCGGGCTGTCCTTGTTGTTGTTGGTTTTGAAGTCTGGCTGGCTGGCTGGCTGGCTGGTGTGCAATGGTACATGGTCTCTACTGTAGGGCTTGTTGGTTTGATGCAGAAGCCTGCTGGTTCTAGTCTCCAGGGTCATGGAGAGTCACAGTGTAAGGTGTGAAGAAGCTGTAACTACTACAGTCTAATATATTGTCATGAACTTAGGTTCCAAGCATGAACACTTCAATCCAGCTTGTTTCTGGTAGTCTGTAGTTCTGCAAGTTCGCCTTGCTGCAATGGGTTGAAACTTGATGAGAGAAGTTGAACAATGTGAATTGCGTTTTGGGGGCTCATTCTGCTAAAGGGTTCGTGACCAAATTGTCATGAGGAACTTTGCTCAGGATTTTTCGGAAGTCTCTTGCAAGCACGTGCATTGGAAACTGATACCCATCACACACTCTCAACTAAGAACCTAGCTTCTTCACTGGGAAGTCCTTTTTCTTCTTCTTCTTCTCCTGGAAGGGTTTTTCAAGGAGCCTCTTATAGGGTTCCAGGAATAACATCTGAACCAGAAAAAGGACGGTCAAGTTTGGAGGATGAGATCAAGCACGTACGTTGAATACAATAAATGATGCACCGGGTTGATGATCAGAGAACTAAATGAGAATTGGGAGAAAATTCACTGACGCTGTTTCTTGAGACACCCGTGAAGCTGATCACAAGCCTAAAGGCGTGTTGTTCTTCAAGGGTCCTCACAAATGCAATGAAATGGAGAAGACTAGTCTAAGGGATTTGATGAGGAGGTGCTGTCGTCACATGGGTCCGTGCATTTGTTCCAGTATTTTGCTGTTGCTTGCTCAAGACTGAACTTGCTTGCATTGCTGTTTGATACAGAGATGGGGCTTGCAACTGCAAGTTTGCATCATGAAGACGAGTGTAGGTTTGAACAAGTTTTGGTTCTTGAAGGTTTGGACCACATTTGGTTCCTGCAGGTTTTAGTGCTCTGGAGTTAGATACTGAAATGCAAGCTTGTCAGGAGCTCAAGTGATCATGCCAATCTTGGGGCATTGTGAATTGGGTTTGTGAGCTTCATGGCCAATGTCATGTCGTGATCTCGAGCTGGAGCTTTTGTTTGTATGCATGTTTGGCAGCTTATTGTTTCCGAGAGCTCTCCTTTGCAAGGATGCGGAGAAAAGAACAGGAACGACAGGCAAGGCCTGCAACAGGAAGTGCATGCATGATGATGATTCTGTGGGTGTTGTTGTGTTCTGCATGGTGATGCAGGTCACATTCGGTCAGAGGGTGGAGCAACAGCAGCTTGATGGGAGGACCAGATTCCAGTTGCAGCATGAGTTCTCTCTTCTTCGGCCAAGACTCAATATTGCCTGCAGGAGACAGCTGCTGCAAGCCAAAGAGTTGCGCTTACGGCGCTGGGCGATTCCAACGGCCAGACCAAGTGTTGCTGGGAGGAGGAGGCTTCGAGCTGGCGATGTCCAAGGCAGACCAGTGTCAGCAGCTGGAAACGACGACGTCGAGAGCGCGGCGGGGCCTCGTACTAGATAGTCTGCTGCTGCGCTCCAGCTGCAGTAGCAGCATGGTAGACTCGAGCAGTGAAATCGTGACGGCGGCGGACGATCAAGACGTCGGTCTGACATGCAGTGCGAGCAGCGAGCAGATCAACATGAGGAGGAACCATCTTATGATGCCTGCACATGCAAGCTCGGGAACTGCTGCATCGTGTCTTCAGCAGCAGCTAAGATCGGACAGCAGCAGCAGTGGCGCCAGGTTACAGTTCTGCTGCATCGAGAGCCCTGCCGGTCCTCTCTCCCGCGGGGAGAGTGAGGAGGAGTCTCAGCTTCAAGGGTCGGAGCCTAGTTTCTTCAACGCAAACTCAGTCTCAGCTTGTGGGGAGCTGCAGGGCTCCTTCATGACAATGGGTGTGAAGAAAGAAACGTGGATGGATTTGCGGTTGCACGAGGAAAAACCGTTTGTCTTCCAAGAACACTCGCCGGCCTACGCGGGAGCTGTTCCGTCTTCGCTAGAAGCTGGCGGCTCGTACCTGAATCCTCAGGCTCCAGGACACGCCGCAATAACACCGACTGCTGCCATTCTTCCTGGATTCGCTGCAACACAATCCGCACCTCTTCCCAGCAGCTTTGCAGCAGCTCCTGGAGCTGTTCTATCCCATGAGGTGGAGCTGCTGCAAGGCGAGTCCCGCATTCATAACTTGCGAGACAAGATGGCGAGTAGTATGAGGGCAATCCTGTTTCGGGCTTCGTTGCCAATGCCGACTGCCGCGGAGATCGAGAACTCCAGACCCAAGCGACGGAATGTGCGAATCTCCAAGGACCCACAAAGCGTTGCAGCCCGGCACAGGCGCGAGAGAATCAGTGACCGCATCCGCGTGCTGCAGAGGCTAGTCCCGGGTGGCACAAAGATGGACACTGCCTCCATGCTCGACGAAGCCATCCACTATGTCAAGTTCCTCAAGCTTCAATTGCAGGTCAGTCTCAGAGGGACCTTCAGAGGACTCTGAATTCCTGAGGAGCTTTCCACTTGCACTAGAGACAAACCCAATTGCTCACATTCTGCTGTTCTGGACAAGAACCCACTGCAAACAAATCTTGTGAAGCTATTACAGAAGATGATGATGATACTGACATGATCATCCTTGTGAGAAATTCTAGTTCAGCTGCAAGAAACCAACAACTATGCTGACAGCCAGAAAAAGACATGTGATCTTCAAGCAACATGATGATCACATGTGATCTTCATAATTGTTCTACTTGAATCATCATGTAGAGCTGCAAGCAAATCACAGACAGTTTTGGGCTTGTGTCTAGAATACTAAGTACACCATCTCTTGGGGTTGACATGTATGTATGTGGAAAGCATTCAATGTGGTAATTTTCTTCACTCCCCTGCTGAGCTTTGATTTTGATCCTGGAGATGCTTAGACTGTGAGCCTGGGTTTATGTGCAGACACTGGAGCAACTTGGGAATCATGATGGGTCAATGTGTGATCCTGCAACAATATTGTACAATGGAGAGCTTGCAATGGGTGTAGAGAGTCCTAATAGTCTTGCTGCTGCTGCTGCTGCTGCTGCAGCTCCAATGCGAGCATTTGACTTGAACTGCACAGTGCATAATCAGTTCAATTCATCACGTGAAACTGCTGCAGTAGTAGCTGCAGCTGGTGGTGCAGCACCTGGGTCTGTAATAGGAACTGCTGGGTCACTTTCCAGTGGTGAATCTCTGGATGCCTCTTGCATCAGCTCTGGAGTGCGCTGGCCTACTGCCCTGAGATCTGTTTCCAATCTAGTACCTTTTGGAGGCACTAGTGGAGGAGGTCAATTTCCTGACCCTCTGCAAGAGCAGTTTTGTCACTGAAATCTCAATGATTCTTTTTTCAAGTTTGGAATGCCAAGCAAGTTATTACAGTACCCATCAGGGTCATCTCAGCCAATCTTCTCCAAGAGGTGAGAAATCTGGAAGGTGAGCCAGCAGATGGGTGGCTTTCTCAAACTGCGATGTGTACAGTTTCTTTGAACATTTTGTTTTGTGAGCTACACAATGATGTGCTGCTATCCATTTCTGCTGCAAAAGGTAAGACTGCCAGGAAGTTGACAGTCCAAGAGCTTGTTACAACAGTACATGGATCTGGCAGCTGTGACTTGGTTGATGGAAGGAAATAATGACTGAGGAGGGAACTTTGGTATTCAATTTACTTTGCTAAGCTCATACCTGAGGATTCTTGCATCTACCGGGAAGCAAGCAGCATGTTTTCCAGTTACATTTTCTGAATCCTGCTCCCTGGTTCTCTCTGCTGCTATTTCTGCCAAGGAAGATGACTTGGGTCATGACTTCTTGGGAGGGTCTTGATGATACAGCGATGATGAGCCTTCTCTAAGATTGTCTAACATTTGGCTTCAGCTTAGTATAATTCATAAAAGCTCTCTCTCTCTTTAACAGAGGCATTTGATCAGGAGCATGCTGACCGGCTGTGTAAAAAGTTGAGAGATGGTCATTGATCTTCAAGGATCATGTAGGTAGGTAGGTAGATAGGTGTCTCTCCTTGTGTACAGACTTTAATGAAGGCACATATATAAATCTAGACTGACAGCTTCAAAACTGGGGTTGTTGAGCAGGAGTGTAGAAATCTGGATGTGGCACCAGAGTATTAAGAAAACCTATAGCTTGAACCATCTACTTAAAAGCTTTTAATGGACAATGTGATAGGTAGTATAATCATGTACTATGGCTTGATTTATGAATCTGGCCAATAAGGTGGCAACAAAGTGTGGTGTACTTTATGAGCTTTTAGGCAAGTGTATTATGTGCAATTGAGCACATATCTGTTGAACTTATGAATGATGTCTCATTTTGAACTTCTCTTTCACCTGTACATGTTTATATATGTGAAGAGCTCCCAGTCCACTTTTCTCTGTGACACAAGGACATTGCATTGAAGAGCTGATGATTCCCGGCAATCCATGTCTCTTTCAACATTCTAGACACCAGCTCATACTCAAGCATCTTGTTCATGCTCATTCTCATGTTTAGTTTTGACCCTCATTATCAGACTCAAAACATCAGTGCACAGTGGCTACAGAATGTGATCAGACTCCAAACTGACAAATAGGTGAACCAAAAGCATGCTGTCGATTAGAAGTTCTGCAGTTGTGGCCCCTTTTGTTGGCCTCAAGTGCCACAATAAAGTGTAAGGCTCTTGAGGACAAGAGGAGAGGACTCTGTGTAACAAGAAAACCTTGAAAAAAGCAACCCAACTCCTCTGCAGTATGCAATAACTATCACCCATGTCAAATACAGTAAATAAACATGTCAGTGACACTGATCAATTAATGCATCTTTTCTTGTCTCTCAACCATGTCAGGTAATGTTGAAGACATTATGCTCTCATTCTAAGTGACATGCAGTAGCAGAAATCTATTCTGATTTTGCATTGGAAGTATATTTGAGTAAATCATGAATCAGCTGTCTATCATTGTACTCTTCACACTCTGAGTGCAGTCTCTAAGCATGGCAAAAAGAAAGCAACTTCCCAGCAAGCAGTACTCTCTAGGCATCATCACTGCAAGCTGGGACCAAGATGCTGCTGCATAAGTATAACCCCCAGAGCTTCAGTTTCTAGCAACCAATGTTGTTGAAATGGTTCATTGAACAACCACGAACCATGATCGCTGGCCAATCACACTAGATGATGGACAATCCTAGATGGACAAATGGCTTCTGCACTAATCCTTTGCTACTTTATAGACATATATTGAAGGGAACTGAAACCAGACCTGAGAGGATTAGTACATTCCCTTGAAAACAGGATTGAGCCGGCAAATACTGGACCCATATTCCTCATATTCTGCCTTTGTATGACATGCCTGGAATACAGAAAACACAATAGTGAGTGTCCCTATGTCTAGCATAAAGCATGAACATCACACTGCATGAGGGGGTACTACAAAGAATGATCTATGAATTACACAGCAGTGGAATTTGATGGTGAGGTCAACCTAGAATAAGGTATGTGCATCAATTTGAGCCTGATGACCTATGAACAAACCTAACCTGGACTGCCCCTTATTTTTTGTCTGTTAGTTTTTGGAATGCTAGTATGCATCTTGGACTAGCCTAAGCATAAGATCTTCCTCAATAAGAACTTCATCATGTGTTTGGTTGTGGTCCCAGCTACAGAAAATGGATGACATGATGGAGGAGGCAGTACATTGTAGAAGTCTGGTGTGGAGGCAAGAAGTGATCCTCCAAACCAAACAGCAAACCGTTGCATGGGATGGCCCACCACATTCACCTCAACTGCCTGCGACTATTAAATCACCGCATGAAATACTTTTGTCAGTAAGCCGAACTGTAAAAGCTCTTCAGAGAAAACTTATCAATCTTCTCTCACATAATATCAAAGTCTGTCTTTGACATGTTATGCATACACATTTGAAATCCATAGAAAAATCTGAAATTAGCCCACAGATGGAAGAATTGTTTGACACATATGTTGGAGGATATATCTCTAGTGACAATATGGATGCACATAGATGAAGATCAATTCACAGGTGTTTGATGACTGAAGGATCAACCCAAAATGAATTTTTATTGTAGGAAACAAGTTTCTTCAATAGCAGATTTTCAGTGCTGTGTGAGATGCATTCAGAAAATAGATCCACAAGGTCAAAAGACAACCTACTTTCAGATCTCCACCACTCCTGGTCTCTGAAGCCAAAGACCGTGCATCTACAAGCTTCTTGATGTCACGCTGTAGTCTCCTCTGGAAGTCTTTGAACATGGTAGAACCTCCGGAAAGCACAATGTTCTGAAGAAAAACCATGTGACCAACTTTCTTACAGAATTTACATTATTGCAAGTAGCAACAGTTAAAAGAAAAAGACAAACTCAGAGAGGCACTGCAAATAAAAGCATACAGTTCATGCAGACATCAATGTGATACAGTGGAACATCGTTGCAGTTTGTGGTCTAAATTTGGTCAGTGGATTACCATTGGTCTAATCAACTTTCTGTTAGACCATAAGTCATGGAAAAGAAAGTAGCATTGTGTTCTCAGATGACAATGTATCCAACTACATAAAGATGGAGACTGGACCTTGTAAAGGGCACGTCGTGTATCAATAGGTGCAGACTGAATGCACTTGTCAACCACCTCCGGCAGTGGTACTGTGAAGTCGCTGCTGTAAATCTCAGGCGAGAAAAACACCTGTGCATCCATTGTGGACAAATGTCACCTACATAAATATGATGCATCACAACTATGGCCAATTGTATGGCCTACATGATAAGTGGATTTCTTTCTGATGGGGTGCAAGGATCTTAAGCAGCAACATTGCCCAGGCTTTCTGACTCCTGCAATATTTGCATATGGTCTACACAAGAGGCTTTACATAAGCAGTGTTCTAACCAGATGCTTGAAGGTGAAGAGGCTGAACCTCAGGAGCAAGAAACCGTTCATATCCAACATCGCAAGAAAATGGAGCTCCTGTTTTTGAGTTGAAGCCTGTCCATTGCTTGATGTATTTGGAGGGCTCCTTATCATGCTTCCCAAACTCCTGCAACCAGACCATCACACAGCTACCTCTCATGGCTAAGACAAGAGATGGAAGATTCACAACCTCTCTAATAAACTCAAAACAGCTGAAGTCAGCCAACAAGTCAATGTAACAAAAACAGAGAAAGCAGTTACATGGTTTTCCAACACAAACAGGCCTCAACTATCACTCTGAACTAGAACTCTGTAACCCTCACCAGAAAGTGTTGGGAGAGAGAGCCACATTTAATTGTAACAACACACAAATGACAGTTTGAAGTAATTTTCCATAAAAAACTCAGGGATAAATAATTGATGGATTAGCAATGTACTCAGATGAAGCAGGAGGGGGATGCTGTGTACCTTAACAATGTCTGCACAAGTGTAGCAGTAAGCCTCTTTCACCCTTCTTGCAACATCCAAAGAATCTTCTGGTGGGACACGCTCTCCTCGTTCCTGAAGGCCAGATTTACATTAAAAACCCTAAACCCAGAACTGAGTTTGGATCATGTTCTCAAACACAATTGAGACACAGTGTTCCAGCAACATGAAACATACTATCTTAGCTCCAGTTAGCAAACCAACCAAGAAGGCTTTAATGACAAAACCAATTTCCAACCTAGACAACCAGCATGATCCAGAGCACAGCCCTGGAAGGATCCACATGCAAGAGTTGAACAATGTTGTACCTTAATAGTGACACTCCATCTGACCCAGCTTGCTTTGAACACAGATGTGCACGTGCAGAGATAAAATTGACTGAAAAGGGAGGTTGAAAAATACCCGCATAAGCTGCTGGACAAAGATGGAGAGGTCACGGCCTGCAACAGGAATTGACTTTATGCTGCTGCCAATCACATAGCCATCCGCAACTGGAACAACATGTGTCATGCCATCCCCAGCATCCACCACCACCCCTGTCATTTCCAACTGCATTCAAACTCCCCGCCCCACCCAAACCAGATAAACAACATAAAACACCAACAAATCCTTGCAAACTGTTGTAAGAAAACCTGACTCAGGTGTCTGTGACAGAGAGTGGCATGTACCTTAGAAGTTGTGTAACCTGCAGCAAGGGCCAAAACAGCTTGTGTTGCTATGTAGAGACCTGGCACATTAAAGGTCTCGAACATAATCTCTCCCATGTATTCCCTATTCTCTGGTGCTGTGAGGGGGCTCTCAGTGAGAAGAAAGTAGTGATCCTCAGGATCGCATCGCAGGTAATTAAATATGCATTGCTGCCAAAATCGCTCCATTGTATCCCAATTCTCAATCTGCAAAGCTCAAACTAGCATCAAGTCCAACACCTAAAAGTGTTTGGATTCCATAGCATATTTAGATGCCAAAATAATATGACTGACCATAAACAAGCAGGAATGTGTCCTTCACCTCTCGCAAGTACAGAAGGTCAAGTTTAATGGATTGAAATATTGTAGAGAAAGTTCAATTTCAGTACCTGACCATGTCGGATCGGGTAGCTCAAAGTATAAGCATTTGCATGTGTGCGTGCTAGAGCTTCTTCACCAATGAAGAAATCAAGGTCAGCCATTACACCGGCACTATGGAAGGCGGACAGTCCTCCTTTTGATTGGTTGACTGTTTGTCCAAGAAATGATTCGTTCACTGCAACCACAGTTGGGACAATGAAGCATGGCTCCACATTTCCTGCAAACCCCATTTTTGTGTACCTAGCAAAAGGCCCCAAAGCATGAGTCAACAACAAGAGGAGGCAGATCCTTCAATTACATTCAAAAGAATTCATCAAAGGTTTCCACAGTCTTCCGAAAGCAAGATGCATTGGTGCAGGTTATTATCATCTTCCCCCAGGTTATTATGCTTTCTTGACCTATCTCCCAAAACCTCATGTCACGAAGAGATCATCACTCCACAAGCCACAATGACAAGCAAAACGACGGAAAAAAACGAAATGAATATCTAGTCGTATACTGAAAACCTATTCTTCTTCACCCTGTGCAAAACACCGACATCAGGCGGCAACGGATGCTGCAACAAAGCAGTAGACAGACGGCAAGTCGGCCGTCCACAGCTATATCCTTCTTCGATCAGGTACAATCCACTTCAAAAAGAGATAATCCAGCGACCCGGAAATCTTCACAACTTTTAGCAAGTACGTAGGGAAGAAAAGAAAAGAAAAAAGAAACAAAATCACACAGAGACAGAGAGAAACACAGAGACAAAAGCATTACAGAAAGAAGGAAAGTACCCTGTGCCATTGTCGATGACCACAGCAGGGCGGCCAGCGGCATCCATGGCAACGACAACAACAGCAACAACAACTGCCGCAATCCAAGACAGTGAAAGAAACCCAACTCTAGCAACACCAAGATTTAGTTTCGCATTCGATGTCGCTTCTCTTGCATCGAGAGCCAGCGAGCCAGCGAGCCAGCGAGCAACAGACAGCAGTCGTGCAAGCTCTTGAGGCAGCTCCGGAACGCCTATCTAGAAGCCTTATCGCCAAAAAGGGAAATAATAAAATTATAAATTCGAGAAATTAGTGTTTCTGGAGGTTTTCAGTCGCCAGAAGTGAGGGGAAAAAAAAAAAACCCCGCCAGATTCATACATGTAGTCTCCATTGTGTAGCCAAACATTATAGAAGGGTCAGTAAATATTTGTACTTTATTTCTGGTGTATAGCCAGATTTGACTAAATCTTCCTAGGGATGATCGCCATTCTGGCTACAGAATTCTGCTTGAAACTGAAATTGTCCTAATTCATTTTTTAAACCAAAATCGGGAGGTTCTTCATAAAAGGTTAAGAACCAACCAACAATTACACTAATATTTCAACTTGATATTAAGTTTTGGCATATATTACAAAAATGTCAAATTATAATATTAATACATAATATATATGCCATGATAAACATGAAATATTTCACCTTGTGGTGATAAACCATGGCCTATTAATGTGAGAATAATCACATTTTATTGTAATGATATCAGCTTTGTATTAGTTTTATATTAATCACAATATTAGATATAAAAAATTGAAATTCAATACCAATACCGAGAGGCTATTAGGGAGGGAAAAAAAAAAAACACCCATACCAAGACCAAGCTTGGTATTTTCAAAGCACTAGTTTACACCTCCAATTCTCAAGGTTACTTGTGTTGTTTAATGTTTGTTATCAAAATGGCTACCTAATCACAATATGTGTAGCAAGATGGCAACCATTAATGTGGCTAATCATATTCATCATATATGTGTGATTAGTATGGTTAATGATATGTGTAATATTTGTGTGTGATTAGGATGGTTAATTCTATGTGTCACATGTGTGTGATAAGCATGGTTTATCATATGGATGTGATTAACATAGTTCACCATATGGGTCGTATATGTTTATGTAACATGGTTATTATTCTTAGCATGTGTGGCAATGATTAACATGGCTAATCACATTTGAGCTAATCGTCATTTATTGCTAGATATTAGGGTGTTCACAGGTTGATCTTTTGATAATTCCAGCACAAGAATTGGTTATTTCAATCTGCAATTATCTCAAATGTCCAATTGGTTGTATATGATTGGATTGATTATTGAATCATCTCCTCTAAAGTAGAGTTTTTGAACCATCTATGATTCGAAAGTCCTTATGAAGAACACCTTCTCACCCATGAGGGTGAAAGGATTTTAGTGAGAATTTATCTATGGAGGAAGGTTGTTTGTTGGCCTTGCCTACCAAGGCAAGGATATTGTGTTTAGATTCAATTATAGAGTATGGTAGATTAATGGATTTTGGCCCCTAGGTAATATAGGTCTATTTTTATATGAGGATTTTTGAAAGATGATATTTTTTGGCTTGTGTTGAAACTTGAGATTAGTTATTATAGAGTTATGATATCTTGAAGGATTTTGGTTATTTTTAGAGGATTTTTTGAAGATTATATTTTTGCATGTTGAAATATTTGAGTTTCCATAATTCTTCTTTTGCCTTAAGATACCTTTTTAATGTAAAATGGCAAGGCTGCAGCGTGACACACCCCTTGTTTGTTTGTTTTATTGTTGTGTCTCTTGTTATGCTCTTGGTATTGTTGGAAAGCCTTCAATCAATAAGGATGCACCCAGTTGATTTCATAATGTTTCAACCTATCGTTGAGAAGTTATTGAACAGGTATTGGAAAAAAATGTTATCACATTCTGCCGCTCCTTATGCAAACCAAGAGAACCAATACAGTATAACATCTACTGTGCAATAAATTAGCTATTCTTGAATCAAACTCATAGACTATGTTAGAATATTGAAGACCTGTGATTGATCGATTCTTGACCAGAACAAAAACCAGCAGAAACAGTAAAACTTTCATCATCACTGGAGTATAGTCACTAAGAAAATACAGCTTTGTCACATAATCGAACTCATTTCTAGACACTCTGATGAAACCTACAAGTTGAGTCCCCATAATAAGGTAAGTCTTCAAAATAACTATAGCTGACTGGTTAGAGGAGTTGGAACTAAAGGTTTTAAACAGAGCACATAGAACCCCAAAATTGAAAGCAAATTGCAACCCTCACAACAAGACAAACTGGCCACAATTACGACTTGTCCTCAGACTCTGAGAGAGGAGTGATTTGTTCCTTAAGACCCTTCGATTTTCTAGTGTTAGCAACAATAGTCCCTGCCTGTGAGCCTACCTCTTGTAGGTCAATGTCCAACATCTCCCAATGATCAAACACAGCCTGGGGGAAAGCCTGTCCAGATGTTGCAGCACGAAGAGTACCTGAGAAACCAAATGATTCAATCACTGGAAGATATGCCTTGATGTTGTATAAAGGAGTTCCTGGCCACCGGATTTCCTCAAACACATGACCCTGCTTCTGATTCAGTACACTGTACATGCCACCAAGAGCCCCCTTTGGTGCCTGAATCTCCACCAAGTACACTGGTTCCAGAAGGTGAGGCTTTGCTGTCAGCTGAGCTGCATACATCACACGCCTGGCAGTTGGAATGACCTGAACACCACCCCGATGGATGGCATCGGCATGGAGTAGTACATCACAAACCTCAAAGGCAATACCTAGCATATTCTCCTCAGCTAATGCACCCTCCTTAGTGGCCCACTGGAATGCAACCACCACAGAATCCTTGATTTCATTCAGGTACTGCACTCCCTTACACATGTCAACCACCATGTTGGGGCCAGTGGTCTCTGGTCCAAAGCACCAGATCTTCTTTGCAAGATCCTTATCCCAGCCAAACTCCTCAGCCAACACCTTGCTCCTCACCTTGGGGTCATCATGGGGACCAATGCAGCCATCATCTATGGCCTCTGCCAATCCCTCCTCCAGAGGCCTTCCCTCAAAGTAAAGGCGATTGTGCTTGTTGGGGAACTTGCTCATCACTGTACGGGATGATTTCTCCAGCACAGTCTCACGGAAGGAAACCACTGGGTCTGACACAATAATTTCTGCACCTCCCATGAAATCTCCTGCAAATCCGTCAGACAAATTTCCAAATGTAAGTCTGCAGCACCTGCAATAATATGCTCCCCACTCTCCTCAATCGTACACAAGACCATGGGGTCTGACTTTGCCAATCTCTTCAGACCTTCAACAAGCTTTGACAGGTCGGATGCCACCTTGCATTGCACTGCAACACGCACAACAGGTGACACAGAGAATTTCAATGCCCAAATAGGGTGGACATCTACTTCCTTCTCGCCAGTCAAGGTTGCATTCTTGGTGATGAACTGATCCAGTCCAACAATGGCCACTGTATTTCCGCATGGCACATCTTCCACAGATTCCTGACGCCTACCCATCCAGATCACTGTCCTTTGCACACCCTTGGTATACAAATCCTTCTTTCCACCTGGTACATAATTGGGCCCCATGATACGAACCTTGCCAGCAAACACCCGGCCAAAGGCAAAGAACTGACCCTTGTCAGAAGCTGGAATCATCTTTGACACATACAACATGAGAGGACCCTCTGGATCACAGTTCCTGATGGCTGTTGCGTACTGGTCATCCATTGGGCCCTCATACAAGTTCTCGACCCTGTATTTCTGGGCAGTTGCAGGGATGGCAAATGATAGATCATCATCTCAAGAAGGGCACTGCTGGCAGGCAGCCATGATTGCATCACTCGCTTCATTAGCGCCTTTGACATCAGATCCTTCTCCTCTCCCTTGAGAGAACATCCAAGTTTAGCCATCATGGGCCACAGCTTGTCCTTCTGGTCATTCATGCAGACATTGGTGATCTGCTTGATAGGGTTGTACACAAACTGCACAAACCCAAGCTGGCATGTGGGAGATCCTGTGCTCTTGTTTGTCCATTTCTTGATGGCTGGGTCGTAGCAATTCTCACCCCACAATCGCTCCATCATTTTCTTCTCATCTACATTGAATTTTGAGGCATACATCTTGGCAAAATACTGAAGGCCCAGCCAAGAAGGCAACTGTTCCCTTCTCAGGATAGACTTGCACATCACCCAGCAGTGGATCCTCACAAGTTGCCATAATGACATTTGCATTTTCAATCACACGAAGGAAGGTCTAATATGCCTCCTCACCCTCAACCTTCAGTTCCAAAAAGCACCTGTCCATCTTGTTCACTGTCAGCACAGGCCGAATCCTCTCACCAAGTGCTTATCGAAGCACAGTCTCTGTTTGCACACAGACTCCCTCCACACAATCTACAACCACCAGTGCACCATCTGTGATGCAAAGAGCAGCAGTCACCTCAGATGAGAAATCCACATGCCCAGGTCAATCTATCAAGTTGATGAGATAATCGTTGCCGTCCTTCTGTCCGTGGTAATCCTTCAGTGCCGCATCCGATATCTCATAATACAGTGAAATCCCTGTGGACTTGATGGTGATGCCTCTCTCTGCCTCATCTGACCGTGTATTCATGAGCCGCACATCACCAGCCACTTCTTGGGCAATGATACCAGCAGCAGCAACAAGTGAATCCGTCAAGGTTGATTTTCCTGAAAAGCAGCAGATGCACTGCCCCATGCAAGTGGCTCCTCAGTTTGATAACTTTCAACACAAAACCAGTTCCTATCAAACATCCAAAGGATTTACACTTGTTGAATCAGCCTGCAACAATATACAATCTGGGAGATGAAGACAAGCTACATACCATGATCGACATGGGCAATCACAGACATATTCCTGATATTGTGTTTTTTGTCCATAATCCGCCGCAACTCGTCTGAAGTAAACTTCACCTGCAACCACCATGATTAGACAAGCGCTAGCCCCGCTCAGCACTCTTAATTTCTCAGCTGCAATTCACTATCCTCCAGGCGAGGACAGCGGCCTGGAGGACAGCGGAGAGGAGACACAAAGGGAACACTCTTGCATGCCGGCGGTAGCAGCAGAACATAGATGATCCGAGCTTACAAAAGGCCAATTCCTAGGAACAAGACACAATCTAGATGCTACCAAAGAATTTACCATCGTTGCTACTGAAGAGGGATGATCGGCTCGCAGGTCCTATCGATTAGCAGAGAAACTTCGCCACACAAGCAACACAAATTTTTGAGCAAGCATGCACGACAAGTAGAAAGAAAGGGAGATAGAGATGTTACATACCATGTTGACGCCGCGAAAGGAAGCGGCTTACAGCCACAAAGCGGACACCAAGCGGCCCAGAGCGAACTATGAACGGCGAAAGCCAAGAGAGAGAGAGGGCGTGCGAGAGAAGAGAGCGAGATGTAGAGAAACAAAGAAGACGGTGGACCAAGCAAACCCCTCTGGGCCTGCGGGCGTTTAGAGTTAGGGGCTCGCGTTGCTGCCGATGTAGTTTCCGTTCTCGGTTGAAGGTCGGAGCACACGACGGTAGGGCCACAAAAATCACGTCTAGGGCTGGACTTCTTCTCTGCAGGATTCGAGCTTCCAACTATGAATGGGAGGTCTGTAACAACAAACAACAATGCTTCAATGTTGCATTATCAAATCAGGCGTGAAAATCACTGCATGGATTCATGAGGATTCATGAGGATGCATGGCATAGATTCCTTCAAAATCTAGACAGTAACGTCTGAAAGATGTGTGTTGATTCATGCTTTCAGGTGTGTGGAGCACATTGGACCCCCGTTGGGAGAAGTTTGCTTCTTAAACTTTGTGAAGTTTTTTGACAATTTGCAGTGCCTTCTTTCGAACTTCTCATCGTGAAAACTTTCCAATGAAAGGTTGTGGGAATGAAGCTCCTCTGAATTGGAAGTAAACAATAGCCGCAACCACGAGTGACTGGGAGATGATTACTCGTGGAGATAACATCTAGAAGAAGATACCCATCTGGAGAGAAGTGGAAATATATTTGCTGAGTTGATTGAGCATGATGGCATTCTGTGGATCCAATCTGAATTCCCAAATGTCTGTTCTGCAAGAAGAAAACAGGAGATGGTTACTTGTAGAGATAACATCTAGAAGAAGATGAGCATTTGGAGAGGAGAAGTGGAAATGCATTTGCTGAGTTGATTGAGCATGATGGCATTCTGTGGATCCAATCTGAGATCCCACATGTCGATTCTGCAAGAAGAGAATGGGAGATGATATCTGGTGAAGTTTGTGGAAACTGTGCTTGATTATGACCAAGGCCCAGGTTCCATTTACTGAACTCTCCTAGTACTATGAGGTGACTACTCAAAAGAGACCCCCAAAACAAATTCAGCTTCTTTTTGGAAGAGCTTTTCAAAGAGATGGAAGATTGATTTTCTTCAAAGGCACAGAGAGCTGGTCCTGAATGATGTCCATGATATGGCAGCCACCGTTGTGATACGATAGCAAACTCCAATGTCCAAGCTTCTGATGATACTTCAGGTACATCTTATATCATCTACCTGCTATTTTATTTTGACAAGATGATTGCTTGAGTATAATATTTCTTCTTTTGATACTTGAAAGTTTCTATTTGCATGGGTAATGAAAGTGTGGTTGGGACACCAGTGGAAGATGAAATGAATGTCTCTATTGTGAACCTGGCTGATAGACCAGATATTGAATTTCTACGAGATTGTTTTTCTACTTTCTAAAAACAAGTCACACTTGGTGGTTTGATTTGCTCTAAGCTCTCTCAAGCAAAAAGAAAAGGAATAGAAGTAATGATGTTGTTAAAACAATATCTGCCATGTCTTCTGCAAACATGGCATCAATGATTGAGAGTTGAGAGAAGAGTGTGAGGTGTAATTCTAACAATGAATGGGCTTTTGAGCACAAAAAGAAAATTTCCTGAAGATAATAAGCTTGCTTATTATGGAGAAATTGGTAAATGAATGTCTGCATGTAATGGGTGTGGCAGATGCACTGTCATTGTTAGTTGCAACTTGGTATTTCAACTCAATAGCAAAGGAAAGATAGTTGTCAGTTTTAAATTCTTCCAATTTGTTGGATGCTCATAATGCAGTATCAAAAATTGTGTAGTCACAATTGCATGCAACATTGTTGTCAGTGCAGGATGTTCTTGTAGGATGTTCTTGTGATATTACTAGTTATCTGTTGTTGAAGTAGTTGGTTCAATTCAAGTGAAGAGGTGACAATTGCCTTTCCAATTCTTTTCCACACACAAAGTTCATGCATTGTGACTTTGATAGTTGTACTATGATGGCATTATATCCATGATTGCAAAACAGGAAACAAAAAGGGGATTTTTTTTTGCTACTTGTTCTCTTTGTTATCAGTTCTTCTAAATTCCTTTGCCTTGGTGTAATGGTAAGAAATTTCATTGTGCGGCTGGGTGGGCATTCCTTGCTCAACTGAAATTTGGGTATGGTCAGCTTCTTTTGTTTCAATCATGTGCATTCTGTGTAGCGTGAAGTCCTATGGTGAGGACATTCTTGAATAAGGGGCCTAGGACAAGGTGATAAGGGGCCCCAACGGATGGGCTTTGCACATCATAAAAGTACAAGGCAATGGTTATCATGAACCTAAACCTTATGTTTCATACATCAACATCATACACAACAGTACTAAAACAACCAAAGTGGTAGAGTCTTTTGAAACAAACAGCAATGAACTATGAAATTGGAATGATCAAAATCAAAATCAAATTCTTGCAATCGTCTTGTCCACTTAAAAGTCATTGACATGTAGCTTCAATGTGATCCATATACATAAGAAGGTTTCAAAATGCCAGGGTATTCAAAACTCCAAAGATCTATATGGAGATTTACACTTTTGTTTCTCATCTTCAACAGTGTTCATTCACTGTAGGCCTTCTTCAAGCTTCCTCTCTTAGATGATCAGCCCAATCAATAGCTCCTCCCTTTCTGTGTGTTGACTGTTAATGACTTCTTGCATCAATTGCATCAAGTTTCCCTTAAGTTATTGTAGGGAGCATCTTCCTCATGTGGTAGCACACCATCTGGCAAGAACTCTCCAATTATATCATGTATCTTGCTACCCTCAGACATTTTCATACCTCCCTAATACCTTTTAGCACATTCTTGGTCGTTGGTTGGCTGAACCGTAGAAATCACCTTCTTTTGTGTCCCATTGCTTGAAAGCTTGGTGCTTCCATATAATCAGTAATGTTTGGTAACTAGCAAGAGCACACTGGTTATTGTGACTAGTCTTGGTGCTCACATGCCTTGACTATTCATGATAATTTATGCGTTCTTGTTGCTTATGTAGTCCAATGTTTATTTCAATTCTGACAGAAGATATTGGCCCAAGACACCTTTGCAAGCCTTCACTGGGTTCAAGAGAATGAATGCAAAAGCTCTAGTACAAGTTTTGGCAATTTCAAATTGAACTACGGAGATTTTGTTTCAACCAAAAAGGACTTTTGTGTTTTGGAACAAATTATAAGCCTGGTGATGAGTGACCATAATAGTGTCTATAGGATTCTTTTGTTCATTAGCTTGCTTATGAAGGAAAAAATTGTTGAACATATTTTATTTCCCACTCAAGATTGACTTCAACTTTCTATGTGCAAAGTGTTGTAAATTGTTTCATTTTATATATGGAGAAAAGAAGGTGTAATCAATGTTGGCAAGTTCTCCAATTTGGAGTGTTGAACTTGAGGAGTTCAAGTTATTGTGACTTATTAAACTTCAATTGATACCTTTTTGGTGAAATTGACACAAGAATTGGACTATGAAATTAGCCTTTTGTTAGAATTGTGATCAAAATCACAACCTTGAATAAGAAGTCTTGAACAAAAGTTCAAGTTTCATAAGTAAGCAAGTTAAAACAAGAGGTTCTCTTAAAAAGGAAAAGCCAACCAATGGATACTACGTACCCTTGAGAATTTGATTGAAGATATGCATCAAGTTTGTACATGTATGTTTAAACATGCAATCTTTTTTTACCTCATTTGCATGTCATCATTAACCTATCCATTGTACTTATTAATTTATATTATAAGCGCTCTTTAAGCCTTTAATTAACTAGAGGCCTAATGCTTCAATATTTATAATATCTTCGAAAGTGCATCACAATTGCAATAATGATAATCACCCTTGCAATATTCAAAATATCTTTAAAAAAAGACCCAAAAAAGACACCTTATTTTTGAACAAGGAACTTTTGATTGTGGCAATTGAATTTTCTATGCACAAATGAATTGTGTGATTTTTAAATTGAATATTCTTTTGTAAAGGTCAAAGCAAAGTAAAGTCAAAGTCAAAATCAATCCCACCCTAGGATCTAGAATCTCTATTGTCAACCCAAATTGAAAAATTGGTGCTATAATATTATGGGGCTTTTGGGGTCCACTTAAGTGGATTCTTGTGTTAAAAAGTCAATATGGGATTTGATCCTTGAAGTTCATTATGGAAGTTAGACCTCTCATTTTTTTTTTAAATTTTATAATTTTTGCTGAAAATGAAAAATTCTGCAATAAATTCTCTTTTTTTCTTTAAAAGGTGTAAAAGATAACTGAAAAAAAGGTTTTACTTTTCTTTTTATTTTTAAAATTTTTAATGAGTGCATTGTCATTTTTATGCCTACTGGTTACAGTTTTAAGAATTCCTTGGAATTAGGATTTTAAAAGGATTTTGTGATGTATGCCTAACAGAGTGGGGATTATCAAGACACGAATTTAGCCAAAGTGACAATATCATTGAGAAATTAGCCAAAAATATTACTTCATATCGGAGATGATGAAAGTTTAGAAAGGAAACAGGATCCTTCTATATTCTTGGCTGGCTACTGAAACTTATCATAACAATCTGGAGATTTGGGGGAAAACAATGATATTAATAATCAAAATCTACCAAATTTGAACCATTTTTTCCATCAATTGATTGTCGCTGGTAGTGTGAAGCCCAAGTTGATTATTTTAAAAAATCAATTGTTGGTTGTAAGGAGGATTTTCTTTTCAATTTTGTGAGGAAGGTGAACTAGTGATGATTCACAAAAGGATTTATCCGGGTTTGGCTATAGGTCAAAAAGGAGAATAAAAGTTTTTGGAACCACATTCATAAGTAGCCAAATTTGGCTATGCATCATAGAAGAAGATAGAAAGTTTTTGGACCCTGCTTTGGCCACATGCTAGAACCTAGCATGTCTAGATTTAGCAATTTCAAAAGAACTTCCTTGAAAATGACAACTTTGGCCTTTTCCTAAATAATCAAGATCTTCAAAATTATGATAAAAGAGTAGTACCTATGGAGATGCAATGGGAGATGTAACAATTGTGGTGAATGGGAACATTAGGCATGAGAATGCTTTCAACTGAAAAAGACCATAAATTCAAGACAATAACATTAAGCCATTCTTATTCAAGAAAATAAAGAGGAGGAAAAACATGTTGAATCAAATGATAGAAAACAATTAGAGTTGTTTGATGTAATAATATTGACAATGAATTTCAACAATATACAAGAAATCATGGTTTATTTGATTAGTCAAATAGAATAAAAAATGGGCAACCAAAAAAATTAATTAAAAAAATAGTTCAATTTGTAAATATAAAAATATAAATAATAAATAAAAGTAAATACCTACCTAGCCACCCACCCATGACCTATCTACCCACCATAGCCTCCTACCTACCTATCCATAACCCACCTAAGAACTATATATTTACACACATGTATATGGTATATATATGAACATACATATTCCACATAATATATGTTGGTAAAAAGGATTGAACCTTGGTCTTCTTGTTTCTAAACCAATGTCTTGACCATCAAACCACCCCATCACTTTGTTAAACAATATAATACTTAATGGATTTAACATGTTTCCTTGAACTTCCATGAAACATGTTAAATGTGTATAACAACATTTGAAGTTCAATTTTTTCATAAGTAGGTTAGTGGGTACCTAACTAAGTAAATAGGAAGTTTACACATGCCTATCTATCTATGTTTTTAAATGTACATACTAACTTATGTAAACTATCAGTAGGTATGTAAGTAGATAATAGGTAGGTATATAGATGAATACATATAGGTAGGTAGGTAAGTAGGTAGGTAGGACATGGGTAAGTAGATGGTAGGTAAATAAATAACGTAGTAAGACATAGGTAAGTAGTGGTAGGTAAGTAAATAGGACATAGGTAGGTAGATGATAGGTAAATAGGTAGGTAACCTAGTAGGCATAGCAAATAAGTTAATTAACCAAATTAATATGGCCAATTTGACTAAGCCATGGGCATTTTGATGGACCATTTTTAAAATTTATCCTTTTTTACTAAATATACGATTTAACACTTAATCAAAATGATCACTTTGGTCAAAAAAACCAACCCAAAGGATCATGTGTCTTTCATGCCCCATGCCTTTAATCAGAGTGAACATCCTTTTGGTCAATGTGAACACTTTAGTCAAATTGAACCTTTTGAAAAATCATGATTTTTTGTAATCAACTTTGATATTGTTTGGTATCTTGACTTTAGCACATCCAAACATGTTATTAGAGACTAAAGCAAGTTCAACAACATTGAAGAAACCATGGAAGTTCCAAACGTATAGTCTATAACAAATCATGTTCATGTTGTGCAAAGGAAGGGAAAAGAAATGGTGACCTACAATGGATGATACATTTTATGTATCAAACATTAACAAAGACTTTTTGTTTGTTGAAGCTATCATTAATAAAAAATGTCTATAATGATATTTGGATCACAAAAATGTTGGATTGTCATGTAACAAGTTTGCCATTTAAAATGTTTATAGAAGGAGAAAAGGACAAATCTAATGGATTATACAAGTTGATTTTTAATAACACATAAATAATTGTGCTTCATCTACTCATCCTGATATAAAGGACTATTGGAACATATTTTTGGCATATATGTTTTAAACACATCAATTGCCAAGCACTAAATGCAATTTCATCAACAAGCCATTCAATACAATTGTTTTGCATTCCAACTTTCATGATTTTATAGATTTTGACAAGTGCACTTTAAGGAAACAACATAAGGAACATGTGCTTAAAGCAAGTGTCATTAGAACCATAAAAAAGTTGCAACTAATTCATTCTAATCTATGTGGTCCATTCATTTATGCATCAGTTGGAAAATCTAAACTTTCATTGGCAATTTTTTGAAGAAAACTTGGATTTTCTTTCTAAGGATTAAAAATGTAACATTTAACAAGTTTGAAGCTTTCAACCAAATGGTGGCAAATGTAGAAGAAGAATATCAAGGTTTCTAAAATTAATTGAAGAGATGAATTTTTATCAAATGAGTTCAAAATAATATGTGAAAACCACGAAATTAAGAAACAACTCACCACAACTGATACACTTCATCAAAACAAGGTGGCGAAATGAAAAACTCACACATTCTTGGATAAAACAAAATGTATGGCAATTCACAATGGGGTACCAAATTATTTTTGGATAGAAATTGTGAACATTACAACATACTTGACAAATAGGAACCCAAGTCAATCAAACAACTAATTATTGCTAGAGCATGTTTACATAGGAGTATGACCAAATATTAAACATATGAGGATGTTCCGTTGTTTAACTTATTTCCACATTGAAATGAATCAAAATGGTAAAATGGGATCAAAATCTGAAAAATGCATCTTCGTAGGTTACAATGATATTTTAAAAGCATATTGTTGCTACAACCTAGAGATAAGGAAGATGGTGGTTTCAAATAACATCATTTTCAACAAAAATATCATGGGGACTAAATTTCTACATCAAGAATAGAAGAAAAATTTTGCATTTAAAAAAAGAATTCCATTACGTTTGACATTACTTACAAATGAACCAATAGTGGAAGTAATGTAACCAAAACTTCTTGTTGATGAAAAAAAAAATTTCCAAATATTAAGGACAATGTAATTAGTGAAAGGCCAAACCATGTTGTTAATGAAAAAATAGTGTTTTCAAAAATGGAAAATGATGTTGATAATGGAACTTATGACATCAAACCAAGCCAAGGAAACACTAACAATTCGTCAATTGTGAGGAGTACCAAGTGTTGCCATTCCAATGTTCCTTAAAACATGTGGGTAAAAACATAGTCAAAGGAGCCACCCAAGTGAGTGGATATTCTTTAAAATTACATTTTTGTATGTTTGGAAGATCACAAAGGAAGTATAATAATTTGGATTATCATAATTTTTTTTGGAATATTTTCCATTAATTGTAAATTTTATTTGTTCAAAGTTTGACGCATATAAAAAATGTTTGGCATGTTCAAAGCACTCAAACCTCAAGAGTGAACAATCTTTATTTTTTTCAAACATTTTTTTTTCCTACCAAATGTGCACCATTCCTTTTAAAAATTGGAGAGGATTTTAACATTGATGATTATAAGAGCAAAAGGATTTGAACTAATAAAAATTGTTTATATAACCAATTTGAACACAATTAGTTCAAACATGTTTTTGACCCTAAAAATTATGGATTTTGAAAATGTGGCCTTAACAAAAGTTGTTCATATTTATGTGATACAGGGCACGAATGCATGATATATATGATATAAAATCAATTTATAGTCAAAACATATTTATATCTAACATGTTGTGTTAAACTGGGTGTCCAAAACACTAAATTATAAATTATAAACCAATGCAGAAATGACACATGTCATGTGTAGTGCTTGGAAAATGATTTTTACCTTGGTGCCCCTAGTTCCTTTGACCGTGTTTTCACCCATGTACCCAATTGAAGAATGTTCATATGTATTCAAAGGAATATATTTTGATGGTGTAGCTAAAATTTAAACTAACATCCTATGAGGAAACAACACAAAATTTAAGATGGAGAGAAACAATCAAGCAAAGATACGAGTCCATTATAAAAAATAAATTTGGATTTTTAAAGATTTGTCACAAGGAAAATTTTTGTGACAACCAAGTGGGTATACAAGACAAAGATGGGAGTAGATGGAAGTATATAGAAACCAAAAATCATTTGGTGGCCCATGGGTTTGAACAACAAAAAGGAATCAATTATGAAAAAACATTTGCACCTATTGTGAAATGGGTAATTACATAGATGGTAGTTGCTTTAGTCACTCAACAAAATTGGAACATCAAACATCTAAATGCAAAAACTACTTTTTAAAATGATGAAATTGTAGAACAGGTCTACATGAAACAACATTAAGGTTTTGAAGTAAAAAAGAGGGAACATCAAGTGTGTTGATTGTCTTGCCCAATTTATGGGCTAAAGTAAGCATCTCGAGCACAGTATGCCAAAATAGATCATTTCCTACATACACATGGTTTAACAAGTGATGTGGATCATGTTTATACCACAATGTTTCAAGAAAACAATGTGTGAGCTTCATACTTTATGTTTATGTAAATTTGCTCTTAATTAGAAGTAATGTAATTACATTAGTAAGGATCAAACAACAAATTGGAAAACATTGAGATGTCCAAGTTGGGTTTCATGATGATTCACATAGGGTTAGAATGTCGATGTGCTAACAAGTATCATGTTCATGCAAAGAAGGTATGCAAAAATGATACCTACAAGGTTCAACATGATAGATTGTCATCTAGTTGCATCTCCTATGGAGAAAAGGATATGGCTACAAAGTGACATGAACTTAGGACATATTGACAACACTAAATAATTGAGTATTGTAAGGCACTATTTGATTTTTTTCACAAATACAAGACCAAATTTGTTCATAGTAAGTTGTGTGAGTTGATACATTATAGTGTGACAACAAGCACACATGGAAGCAACCAAAAGGATTTTACAATATGTTAAGGGAACAATTGATTAAAGATTATTCTTTCCAAGGAAGGATGTTGGACAAAATGTTTATCATAGGGTATGTCAATGCAAATTGGGTGAGGGAATTGGATAGGAGGAGATGAATAAGTGGCCTACTATTCAAAATGGGCCTTAGTTTGATTGTGTGGAGCACAAAACTAATTGCAACCAATTGTGGTTTTATCCACCATCGAGGCAAAACATAAAGCACTTGCAAATGGAGTTAAAAATGTTATTTGGATAAAAAGGTAGTGAATGAGTTTGATTTTCAAGATTATGTTCTAACCACCATTTGGTGTAACAACTAGAATGCATGAAATTGATTAAAAATCATGTATTCCATGCAAGAATGAAACATATAAAACTACATCAACAATACATTCGTAAGAGAATAGAAGTAAGAAAAATTGACATGGCGTATATTGCGTTGAAAGAACAAGAACTATACATCATGATCAAGCCATTAAGAAGAACATATTTTGAATTTTGGAAAAGAATGACTAGAATGCACAATATCCAAAAATTATAATGTGTATCATTAGAAGAAATGTTGTCCATTCTGACCATGTTTTTGAGACTACTATACAACTAGTGTCCAAACCAACTTATTTTACAACTAATAATGTGTTAACCCTACATGTCCATGTAATTGCAACTTGTTGTAATTGCATATGCAACTATAAGAAGGGTTAAACCAAATTATAGTCATAAATGCAATTACAACTTACAACTAATATGATTTTCATTGAAAATGTAGATGAAAAGTGAACAATGTCATTCAATTTTGATTACATCCATCAATGGATGATAATGTGATTGGCAACTATAATGAAAGCTTTTGAAACTACAATAGTATATTCTACCACATGTACAAAGAAACATAGACCACACATGGCAAACTTTGCTATTTCAATTGGACTATTAAATTTCAATGTACCCATCCATGGGTCTTCTTTGCAATTTTCCATGGGTTTTCCATGATATAATATTTAATAGCTAATAGGTTGTTAGAAAAGGCTATTATAACCTAATTGGTAAACTAAGCTAGGTAACCTTAATAGCTTATGTTAAATTAAATACATTAGTAGCCTAACTTAACTTGCATACTTAATTAATTGGCCTCAATTATTTATAGGTAATAGTAGGCTAGATTTTAAGGTGTAACTAATAGGCTAGGTTATGAAGGTTAATCTAAGTTAAGTTAGGTAAGCTTGGTAGGTAGTTGGTAGGCTAAGTCATTAATTAATTAGTAGACTAGGTAATAGGTAGTAAGTAGGATAGGTAGTAAGTAGGTAATTAGTTTTGTGTGAATATGTGATCATGTTTTCATATTAATTAATTAGGTTAGGTACTTAATCAATTAATTAAATAGGCTAGGTAGTATGTAATAAATAGGATAGGTATTAGTAGGTAGTAGGTAAGTAAGTAAGCTAAGAGGTATTTTAATTTGTGGATACGTAATAATGTTTTTGTATTAATTGATTAATTAATTAGCTATGTTAAACAATTAATTTACTAAATGTAAGCTAGGTAACTATTTTATTAAGTAGGCTAAATAGTTATAAATAATAGGTATGTAATTTAGGTAGTATGTGATAAATAGGATAGGTGTTTGTAAATAATAGGTAGTAGGCATATTCAAATATTGTGAATATTTTAGTATGTGGATATATAATATTTATTATTATTATTATTATAAATTAGGTAGGTTAGGTAATAGATAATAGGTAGTAAATAGCTAGGGAAAATATTAAATATTTTATTGTGTGGATACATGATAATGTTTTTGTATGTGACAAAGGATGTGATAGTGTTGTAGTGTTTCCTTTCATTAGAATTTATCCCATATTATCTTTTGTTTACAACTTCAAACTTGTAAAATATAAGAACAAATTATGTTCATGGTATGCATTATAAACATAGTGCATGTGCCATTTGGGATGAGCCAATCAAAAGGTTTGTCCCCAACAAAAATAAAATCCTACCTACCTACTTAGCTTATGTTAGGTAACCTATTATAGTTTAACCTAGTATAGATTATAATTAATTAATTATAATGTTTAATTATTGACATTATAATATTTAATTTTTGTAATTATAATATATATTTTTTGAACAAATGAAAAATTGTCAAGTGTTTTATGGCCATTGGTTCTTTAAACTACCACATCAATGGTACATTTGGTAGCATGTGACTACCCCAAATGAAGTTTCAAGTACAGTCACAAATTGGGGTTCGATGTCATACTAAAAATCATCCATAAAAATGGATGAAATTTTTTTGGCTTGGTCATAAGATATAGTTCCAACTTCATGGCCATGTCATGTCTTTTGCAATTGTCTATCTTATAGCATGTGTCTAAAATAACTAGACTATTTTTAGTTTCATGTGTCCATTACAACTACAAATGACGCGCTCCCAAGTCACGGGGTGAAACCCACTTGAGGGTTTCACAAAGTCAAGTTGCGGAAAGTTGAACTTGGTAGCACGTTCCCGGCTTCCAACTCTAGAAAGGGGTAGAAGGTCGAGTTGGGAGCCCCAGGATTAGACTAGGGAGAAGGTTTAGTAGATCAAGCATGAATCTGCACCAAAACAAACCACCCACGTGGTTAGTTTGCATTCTGGGACCCCTTTGGGTGTTGGGACTTGCCACGGGCACTTGGACACACAAGACTCACCACGGCCCGGACTTGGGGGAAGCCACCACCTTCCCCCATATAGTATTCTATGCGGCTGGTCGCGGAGGCTACATCCGAATGGCACAAATTCCCGGGACTCTCGAAATGGAGTCCCGAAATTGTCCCGGCGGGACTCTCGAAACTTTGAACCGCCATAACTCTCGACTACAGAGTTGGATCGCGATGAGGTCTAAACCAAAGTTATAGCCCTCGTCAAGATCTTTTCAACGCCATGTCGCACACTCAAATCGGACGTCGGGAAGAGGTCGATTCCCGACTTTTAGTGGTCGGGAGTCAAATTGCCAGTTTGACTTCCAGCCCTTCTTTTGCCCATAACTTGAGCTGCAGATGTCCGAATTGCCAATGCGAGGGCATTTTCGATATCTACGTTTCAAGATCTTTCCAATGACACCAAGAACACCCCAATGCGAGGTGTTTTGCCCCTTGCTGTCGAGCCCTAAACATTCAGAAGTCCCGGAAGACTCTCAACCTCCAACTTTTCCAAGTGTTGGGCTTCACCCCCACACTTGGCCAAAGTGGGGTTGCGACAACAAATGAATTGCAAATTTAATCAGTGATTTTCAAATTTCTTTTAATGTATCCTTTAGAAATAACAATAAACTCTTGAACTTATACTTAGGTGGTAAGGTGTGAAGGAGGGTGTTGTAACACACCTAGCCATTAATAATAATAATTTAATATGCAACTCCATCCAAAACAAAAACCCAACTCATGTTTTTCAAAAGATACGACACCTCTAATTATTATAATAGGTAACTGCATATTAAAAAAATTTACCTTGTGATGACCTTAGATTAAAGAATCATGGTGGTGACAAAAGTTAATAATGATGACTTTGAATCAAAATTAAATAGATCAACATATTAAAGATGGTGACTGTAGTTAGTAACATCATTTTATATATATATTTAACATTGTTTGGCAATTTGTATAGATAAGTGTGCACTCATCTTTTTACTTACTCAATTTGAAAATAGATCATATGCCTAATTGTCAGGGGATGACACTTGATTTTCCTATCCTTTGACCATGTTTCCTTATGTGCCAAATCAAGCAACTACTTATGTGCCACACACACTTTCTTATCAATCCCTTGCACTTCCTTTTGAGTTTGTGATGCTCCATTCCCTTTAGTAGCATCTTTGGAGGTGTTCCTATTCCTTGTTTTGGTAACTTCTGTGAACCTTTCTATGTCAACCTTAAGGCCACAACTAATGGCCTTTTGTCTGTGATCACCTTTTTTTCTTGATTTGTAGCATGTTTTGAGTGAGCCTTCCATTTTCTAAGGTTTGGTCATGGTTTCTTCTTGCCATCACCATTCAATGTGCCTTTGAATCTTAAGGTCAATGTGCATTTCATTGTGTTTTTCCTTGTTTGGTATGCTTGACAATTTCCCAACAAATGGAACAAGTTGTTGATTTTGTGTGTTGTGAATGGTAATATGAAATTTTCTTGCAAAATAATCCTTTTAGAAAACATTCTAGCTTTCAAATCAACAAATTTCAATGATTGTGATAAAAGCCTACTAGAAACATTTCCCTTGGCAAAGCTCAAAAAGGATTGAATCAACTTTTTTGCATAGGATGCTTCCATGACTTCCATTAGTCCGGTTGCCTCCACCATGGTAACATCTTCTTCCATTTGAAGTAAAGGATACGGGATAAAGTGAGGTGCTATTGGGAACACCCTTGGGGAACATCATTGGGAACATAAAGGAACATGATGAGAACACAAGATTTTAAAAAATCCTATCCTTACACGTTCCCCCCTTGGGTGTATGTTTAGTCATCTCATTGGTTGCATGTAGATTCTTTTTTTAAACATGGTTGCCACCATTTTTCTACTTAAGCCAATATTGCTTCTACAAAGCACACCATACTAGCCTTTTTTTTTTTTTTTCTAACAACATGTCGCCAAAATCCAAATATTAAAAAAACAAAGGTAATTTTGGAGGTTTTCAATCACCAGAAGTGAGGGAAATAAATAGATAAATCATCGAATTTCATTGTGTAGTAACCAAACATATAAAAGGATTAAATATTTGCACTTTATTTTTGTTTTGTTCTATAGCTAGATTTGACTAAAGGATCTTTTGAAACATGAGAGGCTCTTGAAAGACATGTTTGAAGAAGAGGACTTGAAACTCAAGTTTGTTGTTGAAGGTGTTTTGGTGCCAAAGATCTGGAGCTTAGGTTTGAGAGTTGGTATCTTACTTTCTTGGAGTTTGTGGTGATAACTTACATTGGTGATAAATGTGAAAATCTTCAAATTTCAAAGATATACCAATTAAATGCAATATTGGAATATTCCTAGGTTACCATAAGTTGATAGTAATGTTGATAACGTGCCACATAGGCTTACTTATCAATTAGACCAATTGTAATTTGAACAAAACTTGGTATTTACATCATTATAAGTGATGCTATGAATGACCTTTAAGCTAAACATTGCACATACCATTTGGCAACAAGCATAGTCTTCATGAACTTGGGTCAATTGTCTATGAGGGATTCAATTTTATGATCCAAATGTGTGAACTATTGTTGGCCATGTTGGCCAGTTATTGTAATTTCTCATAATACACAAGGTATCAATATCAACAATTTAAAATTTTAAACAGGTCAACTATCAATTCCATTGTCAAAATAATTTTCCCAATTATCAATTTATTGCTTTTAAAAAAAATAAAAAAAAATATTGGTTATGCATAAAGGTTGGTTATAAATATCTGCCTTGAATAATACCTACGTTATAGAATTTTTATTTATTTATTTATTTTCCCGTTTTTCTGTTTTCTATCATAAACTTGTATAGGGTCCACTCCCCCTAAATGAAATTCTAGTAATTTGGGTAGGTTATTTAAAATTTGGAATTTTTATACCCAGACCATGAAGGTCTTGCCAGTTCTTGGAATAATTTGTACCATGTAGGTAGGTTATCTACTGGTTTTTTGAAACCAATAAATGGCTTATAGGTTATAAATACCCAAGTTGGTAACCGGGTATTTTTTTCTCGTGTGATGAAGTAATTAAATTATTAATTATTTAATTAAAATAAAACTGATTTTAATTAATGAAAATTTTATAATCAGGTTGTGAAAATCGGATCTGAAAACCGGTTGTTGTTGTAGTATATATGAGAACCGACTTATCTGAGAACCAAGTGAGTTTGAAATTTTTTTGATAACCTGATTGGTTCTCACCAGCCCCAAAAAATTCTATATTACAGAACCGATAAGGTTCTCATAACATCATGAGAGAACCGCAATCGAACGGTTCTCACAAAAGAGTGAGAACCGCCTAACACTGGTGTGAACTGTGAACGTTTGGACTAGTAAACAAAAGACTGCCATGATTGGACTTCCTTCCTTTTCCAAAAGCGATTTCCAGTGAGCTGAAAATCAAAATCTCCTCTTTTCCTCTACCAACTCTCCTTTTGAACTGGTAACTTCCATTGGACTCTTTAGATTTGATTTTTTTCTTTTTTATTATACACATCTTTTGTATATGTCAAATACACCAAGAATGTGTGCAACGGAAATCTCCCATCATCCAGAGCTGACATTCTTCTACCTTTACTAAATCTTCAGTGGATCCAGAACAAATCCATTCAAGATATGTACACTAAAATTCAAAGATCAAAGCTAATGAGTTTGAACTCCCATGGGTTAGTTGTACCTCTTGAATATAATCAGCTGAATAAAGGCCTTACATGCTTTGAAAGTTTTTCAGTAGAGGCAAAGGGTATATAGGTTTTGCAAATTTACCCTATCCAAATGAGGGTCAAAGTAAATGACCAAAATTTGCCCTGTCTTTAAAGGTATTGGTAGTAGGTACATAAGCAGCATTTACCCTCGTGATGTAAGCAAGGCGAGGTAAATCAGAATTTGCATGAGATGTGTGTAAGAAATGACACATTGGCAAGTGAAAAAAAAAAACAATTAGTTGTGCAAACATGAGCACCTGACATTAACATCGTCTTGAGAGGAAATTAGGAAAGAAAAAAAAAACATACCTTTATGCACACACAATACAATACAAGGGATTCTTGTGGTAATGGCAAACGGTGGCACAATCTAAAATTCACCTTCATAAGGTGTAAAGTAACAACTTTTCTTCAATATAATTATGCCCATTGACTCAATAAAGCGAAAAAAACAAAATGTGTGCTAAAGTCAATGACCATAACATCATAACCAAATCGCATTACTAGAATCCATATAAGCTATAGGATGATTCTTTTGTATACCTTTCTTTTCACCTACCTCAAGAGTCAAGAACAGTTGCCCTTCTTGAGAGAAAGGTCAATCTCAAACATATTGTTATTTGATAGTGTACAAGAAAATATGGTTTTTCTCACACAAAATGTTGTAACTCATGACACCTATGTGAGGTACACTTTTGTGGTTTCATCCATTATGATGTACAATATGTGATGTTTATTGTAACATAACATATTACATTAAAATTAGAATTTGACATTAAGTTATGGCAAATGCTATACATTGTAGTAAGTAAAATTGAACTCAATTCCAAACTAGATTTGGTTTTGATTTGTTTTGAAGAACTAAAAACCAAAAGTTTAGGAATGTGAACAGCTGAATCAAACTTGGCTCCATCAAAATTGTAAAGAACCAAAAGCCAAAGGTTGGATCAAAATTTTAAAAGTAACCCAAAATAAACTAGGACCAAAGGTTCTCTTCCAAAACTAGAATTGGACACCATTGGTTGAAACAACCCTCTTGTTCATTGCAACAAAATCATGCAACAAGTTGTGAAGTTAGAGTGATCACTGATAGCAGAATGGTATTATTGATCATTATTTGGGTGATTGTTGGTTCTTTGCAATGAGAGAGAGAGAATTGGTTACTCTGACATCTGTGATATGACTTGGAAATATGTGAAGAATTTGGCTACTTAGCTCAATCAACAATTTTGAAACCAGCTCCATAAATGCCACGCTGCATCCTGTGACAAAGATCCATACTCCATACCCCAGTTTCCAAGCTCCCCCTACGTGACACATGCTACTAACCTTTGGAGCTAGCCTGCAACAGAAGCGATAATAATTGATGCAGTCATCAGGTCAACTTGTTATGAGTTGTTGTTTCATTCCTCTTGAATATCTAAGAAAATATGCAGTTTTTCCACTAATATTTTATGACGAATCTAAGGACACATTTTCCCCGTTTCGGAGAAAAGCTCTTATTTTTGGAACAGTGCATATGTCCTCTCTTTCACAATTGTCAATGCCCTATTAAGTGCCTACATACCTGGAAAGATCCCTTATCAAATCTAAAGTGCATTTGCCATGCGGTTTTCTTTTCCGTGTCCAAGAGTCAACTGTTTACTTTGTGGTTTACTTTGTGGTAGGAAGAAAATGGCCCACAATATCTTGCACCCAAAGCATGGCATTATTGCTTGGACTTTAGTTGAAGGAGGTGTTTATTGGTGTACCTAGATTCCATAAGAGAAAGAAGTCGTCAAAGGTTGGGGAACCTTGACACCGTAAAATTTTCACCATCAATGAAGGATGCTGACTTGGTAAAATTTCTCCAAAGAATTGAAAATTTGAATGTCGCCTGAAACTAGTACAGATCAAGCTTTCAATGGTGGGTATTTTTCAATCCTCAAACCAAATCTCATCTTTTTTAAACCAAAAGATTCAGGTTGAAGTGCCCTAGATCTCTACCCAGTCAGATTATAAAAATTCCTATCGTTTACACGACTTTTGGCCTGGTTAGTTGTGGCTGGTTCTTCTTTTGAATTGGGACTTTTTCAGTCCAGTGAAGTGTAAGGGTTAACTTAGCTGGAAAATTTGCTGGGTGTCAATAACTGAATGAGTGGAATCCAGAGCAACATGTATGCAGTGGAGTTCATTGAGAAGGATCATTACAGGTGCAGTGTATGACTGTAGCTCTATTTTTAATCATATTGCTTCTGGACACACACCTGTTCTCACTTCAACTAGCCCTCTTTTATGAAGCCAAATGGCATGTCCTTAGGTTTATAAGTATGCCCACTGAAAAAAAATCATCTCACTCTCAATTTGTGATCCTATAATGCTTAGGATTTGGCAAGTTAAAAAATCAACAATAGAAAACATGGTTTTATATTTTCCTCACCATTGAAAAAAAACATGTGATTTCCTTGGGATCCACATGGTAATGTTTGAAAATCAATAGCTCTTTAATGACAAGTTCTTTCACAAGCTTAATTGTGCTAATAGTCTGCTTTAAAAACTTTTAAACTTAGGGTTTAACATCAAAAACAACATATTGTGAACTTTTTTTTCATATTTTTTAAAAAGAAAGATAAATTCCAAAACACCACAAATTTCTTTTTTAATGTGGGAATCAAACAAAGTGAATTCAATCCCAAAACCATCATTAATCAAATTTACTTGGGTTGGTGAGTTTGTCATTTTCTTCCCTAAATTTTAAGCACATAGTAATAATAGTTTACAATGCATCATAAAGTAACTTGTGGTTATTAGATTG
>Ga0209611_10002088_pt1 | contig 34988 bp, 21 predicted proteins | sample S1TSphgellanicum_3_FD_187693 | JGI IMG/M metagenome (GOLD analysis project Ga0209611, IMG submission 187693) | Host-associated microbial communities from peat moss isolated from Minnesota, USA - S1T2_Fc - Sphagnum magellanicum MG (SPAdes) (version 2) | ecosystem: Host-associated > Plants > Peat...
ACCTCACCTCTTGGGCATAAGCATTTTCTCATGCCTACAAATAAATTAACTAGTTGTTTTCAGCTTCAAAGTTCTACAAACTATTGTTTTTATATTTTTAGGGCATTTTGGGAGCTTGGAAAAATAGCAAAAAATAATTTGTTGAAATCTAAGCCCAAGAAATTGGTGGAATCCTACCATAACCCCTATTGGCAACCTATTACTATTAAATCCCAAGGGTGAAAGCATGAAATAAGGAGCCACAAAGTGTGGATAGTCCTTAAAAACTGTTTTTCAATTTTTTGAAAAATCACCATGGGAACACTATATATCAAAAAATTCATTTAATTTTTGAAATAAATTCTTATATTTTCAAAGTTACAACTACAAAATTTTCATGAAAATTCACCATGTTTCAAAAGTCCTTTTATATTTTTAGGTCAAAACTTGTAATTAGGAGCCAAAAGGATTAATTTGGAAGAGGACTGGAAGTCTTTTTTCCCAAAAAAAACTTTTACATGCAAATGAATTTTTGAATGAAATTTTTTATAACTTATCGTAAAAAATATTTAAATGTTCCCCAATGCATCACATTTTTTTTCAATTCATTATTGAATAAACATGAATTTTTAAAAGTGTGCAGATTCCTTACAAATTTAATGTTTCATCTTGAAAAATGATCAAAATTTTAAGTCATCATTAAAAATTAAAATTTCACATTGTATAATTTTATTATACTCTAAGCTATAACTTTTCTTCATACATCATGTACATTATAACCCATTTATATATGGTAAAAGACTCTTGAAGCTCTCAAATTCTAAAGCAATTTTGAAACATTCTTTGAATTTTTAAAATTTTAGAATTCCACAATTTTAAAAGTATGAGTGTTTTTTGAATGTGGCTAATATGTTTTTATCATCTATATTTTTTTCAATGAAAATTATTTTATTATATGAGTCCTTTTGATAGTCCTTTACAAAATTGACTCCATTTGATGCAATACGTGTACATTTTCAAACATCCTAAATTAAAATGAAAAGTTAAAATTGGATCAAATGAATTTTACTTTAAGTTCCTTGACATTCATATGAAGGAAAAAAGACTAAATTGCCATGATTATTATGGTTTTAGATGGTAATAAAAAAATAAATGTTTCATTTTGACTGATTATGTTTAACATTTAATGCCTTTTTTGGTTTTTAGTTATGTGTTTCGACCTATTTAAAGCACTCAAAAAAAATATGTGGACATGTGACTTTTTTTTTCAAAATTTTTTTTCCTTATCAAATGTCCACCAAATCATTTTAATTTTTTGGTGAATTTTAATATATTCCACAAGAAAGGATTTATATGTTCAAAACATTCAAAAAATAAAAATACATATACGCTTTTAGATTTTGATATTCAAACATCCTTAAGCAATATTATAATTTTGAATTTGTAATCATGGTCCAAAATAAATTTATAGATTTGATTATAATCTAGGGCTTGATGCAAAAACATTGAGTTTTTATCATGTTATATGTCATATTTGGCTTCAAATTTGATATTCTATTTGAGAAATTGTGTGAAAAATGTAGTATAAAGCAATAAAAAATTGCCATGTGGATAATGTAGTCCTTGGAAAGGACTTTAACCTTGGCATGATTTGTTTCTTATTTCATGTTTTCACCCCCAAAGGCCTGCTCATAAGGGTTGGTGAGGTTAATGACAGGAAGGCTATTTCCCAAGTAGGTTACTTGAAAGTACAACATCTTTAGGATAATGGCAAGAAAACTTGGAAAGGTGTTCCAAAGTTGCACATTCTAGGGGATGGTAGCAACAAAGCAATAGCCATTGAAAAATGGTTTCTAAAGAACCATCTCACATTGGTTTTTAAAAACTATTTGTTCAGAGATTGGATCTACTAATCTATAATTTCAAAGGACTCCATTCCTCTCCTAGATCTACAAGACATTTGAAGTTTTTTTCAATTTTTGCATTACCTTAGAATTTCAAAGGCTCTTTTTCGTAGACTCATTAGAATTAATCAATCTAGAATTAGGTTAACCTTTCAATGATCAAGGAAAATAAGAGTTTTTTTTCAAGCTAAAAATGGTGCCATGTGCGTTGTTGATATAAGTATCTCCCTTCTACCCCCTTATTGCTTTGATTTGGTGGTTGGGATGATGACCTAATGTGCTATCAACACTTTGAGATATTGTAGGTGAGTTACTCTACAACTTAGTATTGACACATTTTTTTAGGATTTTTTGGTTATATAGGGATATATTTTGTCGCAACCCTATTTTGAGAAAGTGTGAGGATGAAACTCACACTCCCAAAATGGGGACTTGGGAGTCCTCTAAGACTCCCAAAACTTTAGAGTTCGATTGTAATGGTTAAAATACTTTGCATCGGGGTGTTCTTTATATCATTGAAAATATATCAAAGTGTAGATGTCAAAAATGGGCTTTCATGGGCCATTTGGACATCTACAGCACACGTTATGGCACAAAAAAAGGTCGGGAGTCAAATTGGCAATTTGATTCCTGACCATTAAAAGTTGGGAATCGACCTGACCTTGGTGCGTGTAGGTGGAGTGCGATACACCGTTGGAATGCTCTCAAGGAGAATTACAAGTTTGCTTTAGACTTCATCCCAATCAGAGGTCTGAGCAAAAAGTTATGACCTCACAAAGTCCCAAGAGTCCAAACCAGGACAATTTCGGGACTCCTCCTTGGGAGTCCCGAGACAAAAAGCCAATCGGATGTAGGTGTCATGGAGAGACGTAAAGAATACTATATGGGGGAAGGTGGTGGCCTCCCCTGAGTTCGGGCCGTGGTGAGTCTTATGAGTCTAGAGTTGCCCGTGGCTTGTCCTAGCACTAAAGGTGTTGCAGAAAGTGAACTGACTAACTTGTTGGTTGGTTTGATGTAGGTTCAAGTAAGTAACTAAAGCTTGTCACTCTTCCTAGTCCCATCCCGGAACTTTAGCACGCCCCTCTACCCCTTTTAATGCTAAAAGTTGGAAGCATGCCTCGAGTTTTTCACAATTCCACTGTTTGAGTAACTTAGGCCCATTTTGGGTCGAACTAGGAACTTGGGAGCGTGTCATCTTTGGAGTTAGTGATGACACCATTAGTTGGTGCATCCTATCCCTTGTATTTTTTTTATTATGATTAATTTGTTGTCGACTTCTTTTCTTGGGTTCCCACTTAATAATGTGTAATGGGGGAATAAAAATTCACAAAGTTCAAATATAATTCTTATGGGTAAATACAATACATGGGAAAGTTGAGTATTAGGGTAAACATGCCCCCCATTGGTCACCACTTGATAACTAAACACCCCTCTTATGTAGACTAACACTAGTGAATGGTCATAGTTTTTTGTGCAAATGTTTGAATACAACCCTATGACCAAATGCCCAATCTTGAAAAAATATGTTCAATTTTTTCATGTAATCCAAATGATTTTATTTTTTTTCTATGCAATTATGGGTATCAGAAAAAACAATAACAAAAAAACAAAGTGTCATATGTAATCATGTTTGGTTATGGGGGAAGACCAACCCATTATAATGCACATACTTGGGTGGGTTTAAGGGTGGGTTAACTATTTTTCAGAGAACCAACATAAGCAAAATGCAAATAAAAAATTGATTGTTTGGTTATGGGGGTTTAGGTTCACACTAAAAGGCATGAAATTATTCATTAATAAACTTTTAATCTAATAAGGATACAATGCACAAGGATTAGCAAAGGACATTCTTTCTTTAAATCATTGAAGGCACCACATTTATTAACCCCAAAGAAGAGTCCCCCAAAGATTTTTACTATGCATAAAAATTGAACATTCCTTCCCCCCCCAAAAAAGGCACAAATCAAAGTTTAAACTACAACAAACCTTACATCAAATGAGTACATCATTTTCTACTTCTAATATGAGCTCCAAGTATGTCTTCTCTACAAGCTAGGGTAAACAAACAATTCCAACATTGTTTAGAATTCCTAGGTCCTAATGTTGTAGTGTTGAGGAATTCTAATTTGCCAATGATAGTAGAACATGTAGAGAATAGTAGTCCAAGTCTAAAAGCTTACTTGCAAAAAACAAGTCTCAAAGAGAAAGTGGACCAAGTAGAAGAAATTTAGCTATGTTCAAAAGTAGATTTGCAAAAGGTGAAAGTAGAGCATTAGAAATGCTAAAACTAGGTTCAAAAGTAGATTTGCAAAAGGTGAAAGTGGAGCATGTAGAAGAGGGATCAACATCAAACATATAAGTTGAACTTGTAGACCACATTTATAATCAAAGGTTTCAAAAATGCCTGGATTATTGTTGGATCCAAAAATTCATAGTTCGAAATGCACTACATCAAGGAGCTTCAAAAGAGCTAGAGACCAACTAAATCATATCAATCGCTCTTACACATTTCTCTTCACTACATGCACAACAATAGAAGATGTTGATTTAGATTGGGATGATTTTACAAAATTTTATAAGTTATTATATTATATTTTAACAATTTTAGAACATGATATAACAAAATTTCTAGATTTACTACACTTTCTTGATTCTTGGGTTGTTTACAAGAAAGAAAAAAAAAACCCTTGGTGGGGCCAAAATGCACTCCATTAAGTTGTTAGAAGCCTAGACTAAAAAGAGATAATCAATCATGAACTTGATAAACCTCATAGGGGATGGAGCAACATGTTGGATTTGTAAGCAGCAGACCTTGTATCTAATAAGGAAAATCTTCCCCCTACTCCTAACCCATAAAACAAAAGATTAGCACCAAGTTGAATCGAATGTCTCCAAAAACTAAAAGAGGTATGTGGACAAATGAAACGTTAGAAATAACAATGCATGTTGTTGAAAAAGGAACACACTCCACAAGGAAGGCTAGCAAGTCATGGAACATCCCAATGAGCTCCCTTGTTAATTGGCCTAAATGGAAAAACTAGATCTAAGAAGATGGGGCTAGGAGGTGTGTTTAGAAAAGAAGAAGATGCAACAATGATTACATGGCCATTACATGGACTATCCATTAGCCTACAACAACCAAAAATGAAAGTTACAGAGCTAACACAAACAAGGGCTACACCATCCCAAGATGGTATATTGAGCAATAGTTGGTGGTATAATTGGTTCAAGCGTAAACATCAAGAAGTCAACATATGGTAGGTAGAAGGATTAGAAGTATGTAGAGCTCAAGGGTTGACATCTAATTCATGCAACTCTTTTTACACCAACTTGCAATAATTGTACATTCAACACAATTATAGTTTTAATCATATATGGAATTTTGATGAAACATGGATTCAAGCTAGCAGATAGTCTAGAGCAAGAGTTTTGGCTAGGAGAGGATTTAATGCAATTTATAGTATCATTTCAAAATCTCAAGAATGGTTAATTGTAAACTGTGCAATTAATGTTTCAAGGGGTGTTCTATTTGGTTTTACATCTTTAGAGGTGAGAGACTAAAGGATGATCACATTAAACTCTGTAAACCAAGTACTTGTATGGCAATGCCAAAAAAAAAACATGGATGACTACTTTCCTATTTAAAAAAATTATGTTTTTCTTTAATAAATGAGTTCCAGGTGGAATGTCTTTTGACAACTAACATTTGTTAATTCTAGATGGACATGGTAACTGTGTTACCTTAGAAGCAATAAAACAAGCAATAGAGTTTGGGTTAGACATGATCACATTGCCATCGCACACATCACATGTATTACAACCATCAAATGTGTCTTGTTTCCAACCTTTTAAAATAACATTTAAAAAGGTTAGGGATGCAACTATGTCTAGAAGTAATCACATGGAACTAGACAAGATAACCCTAGCTAGATGGGTAGGGGTCCAACCACTTTATTAGGAGTTGCATGTGCCCCCTTATACCATTGCTTTATTTTTAAAATATTCTTGGAATCTTTTTAATATGTCTTTCAAAAAAAATATTTAAAATATTTAAAGATTTTTTAATAATATTATGTTAAGCTGTATATTAAAAAATATCCAAATATATGTCATTAGAAAATATTTTCAAATTGTGTTTTTAGTGTTAAAATTGCTTAAAACTATTTTTATGTAACTTTTAAACAGTGGTTACAAGAGGTCCTTATGTGTATTTTTCACTCATTAGATTGATTCCAATTTTTTAACATGTACATAATCTATTCACAATAACATTTTATTTTAAAAAATTATTTTTTAATTATTTTTTACAATCCAAAATTCAAAAAATTAAGCAATGGTTATGATTTTTTTGGTACATGTTAGTATGATTGCACTTGTAGATTATGCCTTAGAGCAATCATTCATAAAACAAAACCTCAAGTCTGGGTTTAGGACTATAGGTATATGGCCTTTGAACCCAAAGGCAATGGATAACAAGACTAAACCATTAGAGGTCTAGGGTGTTTGCAAGTTAGAGTGTTCATTTTTGAATGTCATTGCATCAATTTTCTATGCTTTCATGGATTGGACTATGTTTCATGTCAATTTTTTATTCATTTCCTAAAAAAAGACTCATTTATATGATTCTTATACAATTTATTGTGATACAAAATTAAAATCATTTGAAATAAATATTTCTACATCACATGGGGGACTTTTAACCATAGACAAGTTACAATGTCAAAGTCTTTAATAAGTTGGAAATGGATTCATTATAATCATGGTTTGTAAGTAAATAACACCATTTTTTCTCCAAAACTCAAAACCTATATTTGAAATTGAAAATGAAGCCTTAATAACCATTTCAATATCATATGAGAGTTTGATGGACTTTTAATGACACCAAAAAACCAATGAAAAAGGCAAAGTCCCTTAAGTTCACATTTTTTGGAATTGAGATGAAATCGTTCACCAAAATTGAAACTTAAGCTATATTATAGTGACATGTGGCATTATTTTATAAAAAAGATGGAGTAATTTTATAAATACAACATTTTATATTTTTGGTTTATAAAAAGTACAATGTGAAAAATCCTAAAATGGATTCCATTATGGACACAAAAGTGTTCCACTCTAGCTTACAAATGCCCTTTAAATTGTAGCAAATGTGAGCAATGCTGGGAAAGAAGAAGATTACAAAATAGAAGAGGAAGCTAAGAATAATCTTCAATGGGGGGAGGAATCTATTGTTGCAAAACTTCTCCATATAGCTAAAACAAATTAACATCCAAGATTTGAAGATCTACCTATCTACATGTCACAAAATGACCAACACTACTATGTAGATATGCCCCATAGCCTTATAATATTAGACCAACAACCAACAAAGATTGATGTTGTAAACCTAGATGAGGGTAGTTTTGAAAATATTCAAGAATTGCTTTAGGAAATTCAGTTGTTTATAAATTTAACTAAAAAATCTATAGCCTACTATCTTTGCCTTCATGTACCAAAGGAAAAGAACCATTAATTGATTATTCTCAATCGCATGTTGTCACTAATTCTGAATACCTAAAAGAAAAAAGGAAAAAACAAAGGAAAAGTTAGTTGTAGAGGAAATTAAAGCAAACAAAAGAAAGGAGAAGGGATATTGGCGAGCCAAAAAAGTAGCAAAATTGGGTTCCACAATAAAATAAGAAGCTCAAAATACTATTGAGAAGTGTGTTAGAGCATAGTTCATTTAGCTTGGATTATAACAATTGTTGTTGAACTGGGTGATCGTTTTCACCATGAATTTCAACTAGGTTTTTTAGCAAATCTATGCAAGTACATGTGGGTGAATTTGGGTTGCACACAACATGGGCTCAACAACAAGCAAGGCTGCAAGCACGAGTTAAGTAGTAGGCACAAGGATGCCAAATAACAAGACTGTTACCTTCAAATGATTAAGGAAGGAAAAAATAATTGCCTAGCTGCTGAAGGAAAGGTAGTGCAACAAAGTAGTAGATGAAAGAAATGTAACAATTGAACAACAAATGAAAGAAGGTAGCAATAGTTGAGAGGAAGGTAGTAGTTAAGGAACAACTAAGCAATAGTTAAGAAAAATGTAGCAATTACATAACAAATGAAAAAAATATATGAACAAGTTTGGGTTTGGGTCTAGAAAAGAGAGGAGGCATCAATCATAGTAGCTGAGATGGCTAAGAGAAAAAAAAAGACCAACAAAAGAGTTCTCAAGTCTGAGAGAGTTGAAAGAGGAGAAAGGGGGGGTGGATTGCCATTGCCAACAATAAGAAAACTCAGAGCTCTAAGCTTTAAAGGAGTTGAAAGAGGAGAAAGGGGGGTTGGATCACCATAATTAGCAACAAGATAGCTCAAAGCTTTAAGTTCTAAAAGAGATGAGAGAGGAGAAAAAGAAGGTGGATTGTCATCACCAACAACAAGAGAGTTATAAGCTCTAAGAGAGATGAGAGAGGATAGAAGGGGGGTGGATTGCCATCGCCAATAGGAAAGTTCAGAGCTTCGAGCTCAAAAAAAATTGAAAGAAACAAGAGGGGCCATCGATCACCATCCTTAGCAACAGGCAAGCTTAGAGCTCCAAGCGCTGAGATAGTTGAAAAAGGAGAAAGAGAGCCAATTGCCATCACCAACAGAAGGCAAGTTTTGAGCTCTGAGCTCAAAGATAATTAAAAAAAGGAAAAAAACACATCACCAAGGCCAACATGTGTGAGACATGAGGGAGAGAAGAAAGATGAAAAAATTGAAAGAATGAGAATAAAGAGGGGACATGGCGCCATCACTATAGGTGCAAAAGATAAGAAAGACGAGAGACAAGAGAGTTGAAAGAGAGAGAGTAGAAAGAGGATGCAGCATCATCGCTATAGGTGCAAGAGATGAGAGAGAAGAGAGACGAGAATGTTGAGAGAAAGAGTAGAGAGAGGATGCGACACCATCATTATATGTGCAAAAGATGAGAGAGAGGAAAGAGTTTGATGTGATGCCATCACTAGCAGGTGTGCGAGATGAAAGAGAGATTGAGAAAGAGGAGAGATGAGAGAGTTGAAAGAGAGGAGAGAGGGGATGCATCACCATCTCTAATAATTGTAGAAGCTTAGAGCGTTTGGAGAAAGGGGCATCGATTGCAGAAAGAGGGAATGTCATTCATACAAACTTGTAAACACAAACCAAAGACAAACAATACCTTAAAAACATCAAGCTTAGAGGAGCTCAAAGAAGCTTAGAAAACCTACGCCCACAAAGAATTTGAGAGAGTTGGAGTTTGCAAGAGTTGAAGAGAGAGAGAAGCAGTGTGACAGAGAGTTGGATGCTTGGTGGGGGTGAAAGAAAACCTGCGCCCACAAACATTTGGGAAGGGGCAATGGATTTGGTGGATGGGGATATGTTTACCCATAACCACCGTTTTCTCGAAGCTTGAATTTGTGTGCGATTTGAACCCTATGATCAAAACATAATGCTTACTTTGAGGAAATCTTCCATCCAAATTTTCATCCAGTTTGATAGCCAGGTAGATAGTAGTCATTGGTGCCCAAGTTAGTGTTTGGTTATGGGTGTGTTTTCTAGGGGGGCTATATTTTCAGAGTTTAGGTGGAAAGGAGGCAGATTGAGTGAGACAAAGGTGACCGAGAGACACTAAGTGTTCAGTCACCGGCCTGTTTACCCTAAGGCTGCTACTTTTAACACTCGATAATTCTGTCAGCTTGTAGAAGAAAGTCTGATCCAGGACTTGAAAAATCAGCAAATGGGTCCTCATTGCAAACAGTACAATCCAGACACAAATTTTTGGATCTTGTTATGCACGCTTTGAGTGTGTGCAAGAAGAAGACGCACATTTTGTGTCTTGGCAGCACCAAGATGTGTCTGGTGATGACTACAATCTTGGTTGTGCAATTGAGCAGTTGGGGAAAAGGAGCAATGAGGACCCATTGCTGATTTAACGTCCTCCTGATCATCATAGATGGGCAGAGTGCAGACCAAAAAGGATTTGATTCTCACTCATGCTTCATCTTCCCATGATCACCGCCACCAATATGATTGATACTACTGACCATTGTGCTGCATCAATTTGCCTCAAGTCCTCTCTTTCCTTTCCACCACCCTCCATGGCCTAAAAACCTGCTCCTATTTTGCATTTGTTGTTGGCCTTGCCCATGAGGAAGGCAAGGATCTTGTGTTTAGATTCATTATAGAGTGTAGTAGCTTAAGGGATTTTCACATGGCTCCTAGGTAATAATAATAGGTCTATTTTCACATGAGGATTTTTGAAAGGTGATATTTTGGCTCGTGTGTTGAAACTTGAGATAAGTTAGGGTTCCCAAAATTTCAAGAACCAGAACCAGGATTTTCGAATAAAATGGACTATAACTGGGGGCTAATCAAAGGTTAAGCAGCAGTTAACGACGGGCTTTGGTCCAGGTTACCTGAATCCAGACCAAAATTGGGTCTGATTTGTACAACCAAAATTGGAATCAGACCTAATCATTTATTTACCAATTTTCAATTCAGAGATTAAAAATGAAAGAGAAATAGTAATGTAATATTATTACTACATTTTCCATTCTATAAACAATTAAATCTGTTAAAAAAAAAATTAAAAAAATTCTCCCTAGCTTTTTCAGAAAATATTTTCAATTAACTTGTTTCCTGAGTTTTCTTTGGAGTCCAAAACCCTAAATATTGGGCCTATTTGGTGCATGTTGCTTTATGTCATTGGTTGAGTAGAATTTGTATTCCTAATTGTGTTCATCACCATTTTCAACATAGGCTAATGTATGGTATGTAAGGCCACCAATTATTATGAACATAGCTCAAGGCTACAATGCATGTGTGTCATGCGTTACAAGCATTGTTGGGTGGGTCTCACTTTTTTTTGAGTATTATCGTGAGTTTCGGGGTTTTTTATGCCTCTATGTGAGAATTGGGTTGATTCTTGATTTTTTTTAAAAAAAATAGTGTTGGAGGAAAAAAAATTCAACCCGATTTTTAGTATTTTTAAATATATATATTATAATCCGATTATCAAGGTACTCAATTCTCACTTATTTGACAATAGTCAGTTTTCAAAATTAGTTTTTACAAATCTGGTTCTCACCAAATGCAATACATGGCGTTTCTCAACTTGAAAATCGGATTGAAAATTGAGATGGGAATTGGGTTCCCTTAAAAGAACCACCCAACACCGGTTAAAAGCTTGAAAAAAATTGTAAACCATTCCTTAAAATTTCACCTTTAACCATTGATTCAAAGAAAGAATATGAAACTAGCCTAATGGGGTTACATGGACTTGAACTTGGCTTTAAAATTAGGTCCAATGGGTCTTAAAGGCTCTTTCCTAAGGTCTAGGTCATAAGGTTAAGTAAGTGCTAAAAGTCTTAGATTAAACATGGTTTATAGTCTATAGGGTCTTAAATTCGAGGTTTATCATAAATCCAAGGTAATGTGTGTTTCATGACCTTTTTCAAAATCAAGGGCTTCATTGCACATGTTTGAATATCTTCAAAAATAATATTTCATTGAATATTCAAGGTGGTTTTGACAACTTGGATAACAAAATTTTAAGTTTCTATTACAAACTTATATCCAAGGGGATGAAATTACAAATTATATGTCCGCAAGCTCATTTTTCTTAAACTCATTTTCATATTTTTCTAACTTTTCTTATAAAGAGGCATCACCTTCGATTAAACTCTATCAAGTTGGAGGAGAAAGTGCAACCCACCCTAAGATCATTAGGCCAATTTTTACTTATAAACATTAACTTATTTGAATTACTTGATTGTAGTTTATATCTTTTTAAATTTGTCAATATTTTTGCGAATAATTTTTTTTTTTTAGTTTCAATTTGGGATCCCACTATCCCAAGGATCTAATGGGTAAGGAAAGGAATAGTTGAAAACAAAGATTCATGTTTTCCCCATCACTTCAAAAGACATTTATTGTCCTTTGCATCAACATGATACCTCTTAAACATCTACAATTCTCTATTCACAAAAACTTTAATGGGTTCATTAATCCCAATAGTCATTTCAAAAATGTCAAACTTAAAATTTTCATCATTCAATTAATATGCCATAGTTTCATATTCTACCACATGGTGTAGTACATGGTGGCATTTCAACAACATTGGAAAAACAAAGATCATCTATCATAATGTTTCACAATGGAAACATCTTGTTTTTTACTAAGTTCTTAAAAAACCAATTGAAGACTCCATTAAGAATGAAAGAAAACCATCTTTAAAACCTCACATGTTTCCATACTAATGTTGGAAGTAAGCATATACAACTTTAAAGTCACACCAACATCATCCTTCGTCAAATTCTCCCTAGAGGATGTGATTTCAATTTTTTTTAAAAATTTCAAGGTCATAGTAATTGTTGCATGCAAGGCATTAGAATGCAACAAATGCCCACACATTGCTTTACCACACAAGCACGAACAATTAAAAAAATGCCAAATTAGAGGTCAAAACACATGGGTAGTAATCTTCACTAATGTTTGGCAATTATAAAAAAGAACAATTGTTGCCATGAGTTCCAATGCTTCTTGAAACACTATGGCCTTACTTGCAAACCTATAAAAATAATTCGTGAATCAATAAAATAGTCATGTTAAAATTTCCATAAACAAAAAACCTTCCACAAAAAAAACACACACACAATGTATGGAAACAAAATTGGCTTACTTTTCATTGGAGTGTTCAATTTTTTGGTTTTAAATTAGTTTCAATGTAAACCTTGTTCCATTCCTACCAACCTTTACTAGATTTCTTTGGCCAAGTGATGCATTTCTATACATTTTCATAGGTAGACTTTATAAGAACATATTTAAGACCCTTACAAACTTTCTCATCACTAGTGGCATATTGGCAAGCTTTGGAAAAAACATGCCCAAAACATGTCTTTTGAAAGTTTTCCAAGAGTCCAAGCATGATCAGGGTACCACATTTGAGCCCTAAAGATTCATTCTAAGGACTCCCAAATTCACCTTTTCCTTCATTTTTCCCATGACCTATCTTACATTTTGCCCTTTTTCTCATGTCAACTGAAATAATTTTGGTCCAAATTTTATATAAGCTTGTAAGGTATCTATTGTTTTTAGTTATGAAATTGAAAGAAATAAAATTTATCGAATGTGGCCCAAAATTCCCATAAATTTGATTTTTTGAAACTTTTTACAATATAATAGGGCATCCGATTTTTGTCACATTCATACATTTTATACACATTAGCACATAAGGTATTTGTGGTAAAAATCTTGGGCCAAATGTTTTTTAAAAAATATTTCTTATGAATCCTTGAATTTTTTTTTCTCATGAAACAAAGTCTTGGATTTTTTTCAAAGACTTGGCATGAATCCTTAAACTTATTCAAATTTAACATTCTATGCATAGAATATTACCTTTGTAATGTATCTATCTATGAATAAAATCAAATTTTAATATGAATGTGTCATTAAATTTCAACATGTTTAAGTGAAGGGGTTTAGTGAATATAAAATGAAACAATCCTTTTGGGGACCCCAACCATGCTTTGACACCCAAGCCCAAAGCTTCACATTTCATAAGACTTGTAAACAATTTTCATTATGTTCTTAACACATGTTATAATTTATTTTTCAAGCCATATTCATCCAAAATATCAATTTAGTTTTTTACCAATGCATTTAAAAAGCCTCAAATAAGCAAAGAATTACATGCCTTGGTTTTTAACCAAATCTCAAAAAAAATTATAACAAGGGCAAAGACATCATGAACACCCATAGACATCCAAAATAAATTATATGCAATGGCAAAATAACACTTTTCAAAGGGAAGCAAAAAATATGTATGTTTTTCTCCCTTAATAAAATACAACATCATGTGAAAAAAAATTTGTGAAAGGAATTCAACTCAAGGACACAAATGCAAGATCAAACACTTTACCCAAACATTTTCCACAAATTGCACTAGCAAATGTTTTTTTATCACCAAAAGTGCAAGATCTTGCAAATTATTTTTTTTCCACATCATCTTTTTTTTTTAAAAATTCGTTCTTTGAAGCAAAAAGGTAAAAAATGGATGAAAAAAATATTTATTTGCTCTTTTTTAGTAGGTTATCTCTCTAGACTTCCTTTCATAAAAAGTTGACTTTTTCAATTTTTTTGAAATTACTCAATCGTATGCATCAACATGTTTTTTCAAACATTTGATTTGATTTGTTTTATAACAAAATATTACCCCTTTCTTTATTTTTTCCCTTAGGTTTAAAAAAACAAATGACTGGAATAACATAAGATACAACACATGATTTAAGGTGCATCAATGTAGTTTCACTGCACCACTTCATTCAAGTGAAGTGAATGACAATCATTTCATTCATTGTCATGAATGAAATGGTAATGAAAGATGAAGCTTTGCAAGAGATTTTTAAAGAAAATCAAAGTCTTCAAATAGAATGAAACTAAAATCCAAAAATAAAATAAAAATAATGGAGGAAATTTATTAAAAAAAATTATGCAAAGAAAATCTTGGAAACCACATAATAAACATTGTTGTTAAGCATTTTACTAATAATAACAAAGATATTGATTTTAAATCTCCTTAGGTCATGCATTATATTTGTTGTTACAAGGTGTAGGCATGGTAAAATTGACAAAAAAAGTAGTTTACCCAAAATGCAGTTTAAAAATAATAGAATTTCTTATATAAGTTACATGAAAGTAAATTAAAAACTTGTGTAAGTAGAAATATGAAAAGCCATGGCCTTCAATTTAGTTTATGGTAAGTTGAATACAAAATTTGAAAAACTAATTTGGTATCATAAATTAGGTGAGAAGTAAATTTGAACCTAATTGGGTGTATTTGGTGTTCAAACATACTTTTACACTAGAAATTTTATATATTATGATTATAACATGTAGATTTTTATAGTACACAAGTATTTTTTAAGGTTCCATTAACTTGAAAATAGAAAACATTCAATATTTCATCTACTTGCTACCCATTTTGTAAAATCAAACACTTCTTGCAAGTACATGCAATTTTGTAAACTCTATTTAAATTTACATGAAATTTTCATTTTTCAAACTATAAATATTAAAGAAAAAGTTTATCTTCATATTAATCATTGAATTAAATAATATATTTACTTTTAATGCATCAAATGATTTTTGTGTCTACTTGTAAGTTTTTGTGACAAAGTACAAAAGTTGTCTACTTGATCATGTTTTCACCCTACAACCCACACTCGAATTCTAATTCCAAATCCAAAAAACTCAAGCAAGAAAAGGTTTAATTTTATACAATACAAAAAATGGAATAATTTTATTGAAAAAACATGTGTTTGTTAACCATTTTATTTTTGCCAAAAAGTTTGAAGAATAAATGAATAATCTTGTGAAAGTAAGAGATGAGAAACAATTACAAAGAAAAGGCGTAATATATCTAACAATTTTATTTCCATTTTTTTGCTACAAAGGAACCTTTTAAGAAAGATGATTTGCAATAAATACAATTTGTTGGAAGATTTTGGACTTTTAATCATAAAAAATCATTTTCTTTTGCAATTTGTGTAGAGTTTTTGGTTAAAATGTTTTAGATGCATTTATGTTTTAAAATTATTTTTCTTTCCAAAAAATGGTGCTTGAATTAATGGAAAAAAAAAAACAATTATATGTATTGTTAGCTTTGGTAAAAAGTGGTTTTACAACTACAAGCTTTGACCTTTAGATGTCAAAAGGTGCACATGATATCTTTGCACAAATGACCAAATTTTTGAAGGTTGATTGACAACCAATGTGAAAATACGTTATCCTTGGACTATTTGTGGCCATATCCTTGGACTATTTATAGTTGGAGAAACTTTGACCAGAAGTTTGATTGATTTAGTGAACAAATATGACTTAAAGAAGAAAATTATTGCATGTGTGAAGGATTAGGTGTTCAAGCATGGTAAATTATACATAAAAAGTTACCACAAAAATATCAAGTTAAAAAAAAGGTAGTTTTTCATGAAAACACAAGAAAGTAGATTCAAATTTTACTTAAATTTCATTTTGAACTATTGAGCCCTCAATTGGGTTTATTGTAAATCAATTACAAAATTTGAAAAACTTTGGAATAATAAAATTAGGAAATAAGTGACTGGTCAATATAGTGTTCAAACCTACTTTTTCATTAGAAAATTTAATGAAATATACATGTATAAAGTTATAGCATAAAAATCGTTGTATATTCAAGGGCCTCACCAAAAAACAAATCTACTTTCTCTTTGGTAGAATATACTTCACACATACTTAAATCAAATGTTACATTACAAAAAGTAGGTTTTAAAAGCTACTTGAATTTAGAAAAGTTTACTTGAAACCTATTTTTACAATGCAAAATTAGAAATTGATGCATAATAATGAAGAAGTATCTTGTTATTTATCATTCAACTAAAAAGATTGAATGTATAACAATTTTGTGATGAGTTTTGGTCCTACTTTTTGTTCATTTCACAATTAGACTAGCTAGTACTTTTATTTGTACATTTTACCGTGCTTTTACCCCAATTCTACAACTACAACATTAAAATCTATTGGAAGTTATGAGGTGTTGGGTGGAAGGGAAATTTTCCAAGGAATTTGTTTTGGGCATGCATTTTTAAAAACATGTCAAATGCTACAATGATGAAAAAGTTTGCGAAGGTTTGAAATATGTGTATCAAGTTTGTATAAGGGATTTGTAAAAATGTATCACTTGGTCCAAAAAATCAAGGAAGGTGAACAAAAGTGGAATAAAGCATGCATGAATTATAGTCTACCTGAAGCAAACTAAATAATATAGTGAAAACAAGGTATGTTTTTATCTTTATTAAAAAAATAAAATTACTTACATTTATTTTTGAATTTTTTTCACAAAATATATGCTATGCTATTTTTTTTACCATTGTAGATTTGTTAATAAAGTTATCATTATTTAGGAAGCTTTGTAGTTCAAGGAAGCTATAATATTTTGTTATACTAGGCAAAATATTATGAGGATGATTGCAAGAATGCCATCTCTTTTGACATGGGACATTTGCAAATTATTGTTAATTACCTTTGCATTGTTGTATTTGATTATATTTTGGAATTTGAATTAGTTTAAGGGTTGGTGGTTGTTAAGTAATGCACTAAATTTTGCCATGCCCATGAATTTAAAAGTCAAAGGTGAAATTGGAACTATAATTTCCTTTGATAACCTAATGGATGAAAATAAAAAGGTTTTGTTTGAGTTAAGATGTTTGTATTAGAAATAAATTGTCATTTGCAACCAATTTTTGCAACTAAAATATGTCATTTACAATTGTTTTTAGTTGCAAACAACAGTTTTTGGATGCAAAAAATAGTTGCCAATGAGAATTTTCCAATGTTGCCTTCCAACATAAAAAATAATTTGGTGGGGTTTTCGATTTGTTTTTACCTTTTCAAAGAAATATGAAAAAAAATAAAATTCATAATATGTTTTTCTCAATTTTAGACCTTAGATTTAAAAAACTTTATCTAATGTCCTCACTTATTGCTCATGAACAAATGAAGGCCTTTGTTAAAAGATATGATACAAAGTCCTTATATCCCATGATTTTGAAATGTCATCATCATTTTTATCTTTGGTTCACGAATCAAAAAGTGCCATTGTTGACCACGGAATTGATGAAAACTACACTTTGGATATCTTTGAAATGATAGCTAGCATAAGTGAGCCAACTTAAGCAAACCAACAAAGGAGTTTGTGAATAGATAGCTTTTCATTTTTAGGAAATATCAAATTAATGTCAAAAACGTCAAATGTCTTTTTCATTGATGGGAGAACACTAAACTATGTTTTGTAATATTGGATTTCCTCCTTGTCAAATTGTGAAGATTGTTGGATCATAAATTGAAACAAAAGAGGATTTTTTTTGGACCACTTACTAATATAAAGAGATGACATTGCAATAAGATAATTTAGAAAAAATAATTTTTGTGAGCAAAAATTAATTGAATGACCCTAAGGTTGGTTGCAAGTCTGCCTTTAGCTTGGTAGAGCTAACCGAGATTAAATGTAGATTTAGAAGAGGAGTTTAAGGAGTTAGGAGGAGCTGTTGAAAGGGATGAAGTTGTGAAGATTTTTGTTGATGTTCCCAATCTCCCCAAGTTCCCAATGTATTTCCAATGGCTTCCCATTCCATACTATACACCACCATACTTTACCCCATGTCCTTTGCCCAAAGCTCTACTTTTTTGTAACCTATGTAGGCAGCCAAAAGGCGAAGAAGACAACAATACATTTATTTTGGGGAGTGCCCAAAGTTTGATCACATTTATTTTTGATAGGCCAATCAAAGAAGCTCATCACCCAAAAAGAAAATTGAACTTTTGACTGAATTGAAATTCAATATTCATTGAAGAACATGATGGTCATGGTCATATGATCCATTACAAAGGAAAACCTTGTTTGGCTTAAATCATGAACCAAGCTCAAAATATTAGTTCAAGGTTTTCTTATCAAAGGGTGTGTTATCATTGCTTCTTGTGCCCAAAGTGAGGAGTGCAAGGATGATAATATTGGGCACATGCTGCACGAACACAAACAAACGAAGATTTATGTACAAGCAAGCACCACCAGATATGTGACATGTGTGTGTGTGTGTGTGTGTGTGCATGCTTTTTTTTTTTCAGAAAAATAGCTGAAAAAGTTCATTTTACACTGAAAAAACATGTTAAAGTAGTTTCCAAATTTTCTCATAAAAAACGTGAAAATTTGGCACCGATTTTTTTATTATTGCATGGCATATAAGAAAAGTGTGAAAAGAAGATAACCAAAGTGATTTTGGTTGAGAGCCTTTTGTAAGTTCCTACTTGAAGATTGTACCAATCATGGTGGTACTACTACTATTCATTCCTCTTTTGATTGAGAGTGTGTTTCCATGTCATGTGTACAAGCTTTTACATATCAACTACCACCCACCAATTGTGACAATTAAATTTGAGTGTTGGACAAATTTTTAAAAAATGATTGTTACATGTTCAAAAGTCTTCAGAAGTCATTCTTTTCCTCTGACTTGATTTGGATTCTCATGTCAAGAAATGTTTCTTCAAACATACATACTGGCCCCCCCCCCACCCCCATCAAATTCACAATACATGGTCTCAAAGACAAATTTACAAAATAATTGTCTCCTTGCCAAGGAGAGAAAAGTAGAGAGAAAATGAGGCTCTTTTAGACTTATATCCCTATGATGGCACCTCAATCACTACCCATATATGATGGCCCTCACATACTATATATATGTCCATTGCTTGTTGGTGTGTGGTCATACATACATACATACATACATACATATACATATTTGGTTGCCCCATATGAAACTATTTATCAAATTTGTGGCTAACATCCAAGTCTTTTCTACATCCATATCCATCTAGATTGATTCTATATACATCCAATAGATCCATATTCATGTTCAAGTCAATTATGGGTGGTTGTTAGGGTTAGTGAACAACAGCCCCCAAAAGACATTTAGTGTCCTTGCATTTTGGAACCCTCATTTTTTGTAAACTTATTATTTTGATTCCACATTAATTTTTTGGAAATGATATTAATCGTGGTTAACATTGTTTAGTGATTTGTAAAAGTTGACTGATTCCCAATTTTTAGTTTTAAAAATTCAGCTAATGGCAACCAAATTATGTCTTCTTTTTTAAATTTCATATAGCCAAATTGGTGAGCATCAAGAAGAATTTTTTTTTCTCAGTTCAGAAAAATGAGAAAATTTGCCCCTAGACAAAACACTGATGCAAACATTTTTGTGGCAAAAGATCTTTGATAGTTTTTGTCATCTTGTATTGTGAAAAATAAGCTTTTTTTTTAGTTTTCCAACCATCAATATTCAAAATAATTTTTAACATATTAAATTTTTTTTGCCAGAATCTGTATCAAGTTCTAAATTCTAATAATAGGTAGCCAAAAATGTAGAAGGAACTCTTAAAATTTTTTCTTTCATATTTTTTAATAGCTAGATTAATTATCTTAAAATATGGAGTTTTTGTGAGAAGTTTTATTGTGGCTTAATTTCTTTGTTGAAACCAAAACCAAAAAAAAAATCACCTCAAAGTAAAATTTGGGCACCCAATTGCCAAATCATGAAGAAAAAAATTCATTGGAATCATTTCCCCTTGGTTTTTTGTAGGACCATTAAACACTTTGCAGTATGTACGAAAGATTAGGCAATTAGACACCCCTTTAAAGGACAATAAGGCTTCAATAAAAAGCCTTGGATGCAACCAAAAGATCTATCTACCAAGGAAGGTTATAGTTTGTTTGTTTGTTTTGTTTGGTCGTCCTGTTGAGATCTCCCAAACCACGGCACCTCTTGTTAGGTTCTTGATATTATTGAAAAACCCTTGATGAGTAGGGGGTGCACGCAGTTGGTTTGGTTTCATAATGCTTCACTCTATGGTGGAGAAGTAGAGAAGTTATTGAATATTGAAAAATGTTTTTCATTGAAAATCCATTTAAATCAAAACTAAGAATTATAGTGGAATTTGAGCATGCTCTTGGTATTATTGGAAAGCTCTCAATGAGTGGATTTTTAATGGAGGTGATTTGAAAATTTCCAGACCTAAGGTGCACAAGATATTGAATTTTGAATATTTTTTGTCATTGCAAATTCAATTAAATTACAAAAAATGATTTTGGAAGGGAACATTATTTAGGTAAACGGTTCATACTTTGCAACACCATTGGCACACAGGCTACATATACCAAGACTTAACATTGGACCTAATAAAAATAAATTAGGGCTTCAATCTGAAGCCTTGGATGTGATGGACAATAAGCCTTCAATATTGAGCCTTGGATGCAATCAATAATAAAGCTTAGGGCTCCCCATTGTGCCTTCTGCACTTTGGGGTATGTTCTTTTGTTTGGACTTCAGTCCTTTCTTTTTTCTTCTCTTCTTCCCTTGCCAGGTGTTTTTCCTTTATTTATTTATTTATTTATTTGTTTGTTAGTGAAGGTAGGCCTGAGGGCTCAAAACGCAATCTGAAATTTCAGAGCGCCACACGACCACAAGCACCTTCACAATAATTTTTTTTCTTGCTGCCTTCCTTTCACAGCCTTTGAATTATTGTGACAGTCATTAATTATTTTTTTAGGAATGAGATTCTTCATTTTACTTTTAGCCTTCTCCTGTTTTAATTTTAAGCCTCTGATGCCATGCAACACAGGAGTTAGTCAAACCAACCGACCAACCAACCAAAAAGGAAGCAACATAGATCAGCAGCTTATACATCATACATAAAATATATATAGTTGATGAGGAAGAGGGGATGGCAGTTGGCATTAGTACAAGCAAAGAAATGACAAATTGTTTGTTTTCTAGTGCGTACGGTCACCCACACTATTGTGTTTTTGTAATGAAATGCATTATGCATTATACTACTTTGGTAGCGAACTAAGTTGAGTATTGTAGAAGGAAAAGATAAGAAGCTCCTTGTTGTGCCTTGTGTCATTCATATCGCTGGATGGGAGTACCAAAGTTGTTGGCATCAGGTGAGATTTTGTGGTAGCAGCTTTTTTTTTGTTGCAGGAAGGCACATGCACTTGTCTTCTTCTTTGCGAATGTGATTGAAACTTTCTCTCCCTTCTTTTCATGTTACAGCCTATTTGACAAATTGACATACTAACACTCCCTTACAAACTTTGTGTTCTACCTCCGGGTTTGAAAAAGGTCACCCTGCAAATATATCAAAGAAATTAGAACGTCACAGCACGAAAGGAGGGTGTGTACTGATTCCATGAGATGATGAGCACAACCATCATCACTCTTCACAAAAATTCATCTTGTTCATCTTTGTGAAACTTTCACCATTGTTGTTGTTGTGAATTCAGCTTCGAAGTTCTCTCAGCTTTCAGGCCCTCAATCATAAAGCCCTACAACTCTTAAAGGATTATGGGTTTAGTGCTTCCCTAACCCTAAAGCCCTAAAGGGATTAGAGGTTTAGGAATTCCCTGACCCTAAACATGAAAAGGATTAGAGGTTATGGGTTTAGCGATTCCCTAACCCTAAACCCTAAAGGGATTAGAGGTTCTGGGTTTCTCTGACCTTAAACACTAAACACTAAAAGCATTAGAGGTTTCGAGTTTTAGGGTTTAATGAAATTGTGGTGGCATGTGGTGGTTTGTTAAGTAAATTGGGCTTAGTTGTAAGTAGCTTATTCTTATTGTGTATACATCATCATTTCAATAGTGTAGAAGAGAGAACAATTGCCTAAGATAAAGTCACCCATCACCGAACACTTCCCAATATTTTCCTCATTGCACCTTCTGGACATCCCTTCAATGAATTGTCATTCAATATGAGTGTGTGAGGCATTGACTGGTTCCCTGTATAAAACAGTCAACCAATATACCTTACCCTAGGGTGGATCTGATCTATTAAACTACTCTCAAATATTAAAGTTATCCTTAAAGCCAGGGGGCGAGAACGGCCAGTTCCGGCATAATAGGGTATCAAATGCGTAACTGGGAATGAAATTTTACAAAACGAAATAACTGGGACCCAAACTAGTTTTTCCACCAATTTTGGTGGCAGACTGACTTTCATCCCCTCTTTGCTTTTTCCTGGGCGCCTCCACTGCTGCGACATATATTTTCCCTGTTCCTACCTGTACAACTATTATAAATACTCTCCAACCTGAAATGTGCATTAAATGCTGCGTTTGAGCGTTTCATACTGAGATTTAATAAAATTTCCTTTACTTTATGGATACCACTGAAAGAGGGAATAGGGGTGAAAGGGCGAATGACTTTATGGATAACTTTGTTGAAAAGAAATTATTTCTGATTCAAATATGATGCTGAGGTGTTGAAAACTGTCCTATTTATGACAGGCTATGGTATGATTCATTTTCATTCATTCACACCACATTATTATGGGAGTCTACGGAAGATGGTGGAAATATATAATAATTTCAAATTCATATAATGGATTCATGTCTTTTTGAAAATTTGGATTCTTTGGTTTTGTCAATGTGGAAGCAGACATCATAGGCTACCATACTGAAAAATAGATTTAGATATTCATGTTTTTCTTCTTCATGTACACACATTCATGTTTCTCTCTTGGTGTAGTGTGGCTTTTCCACCAAGCAATTGTCATGGAGTGGAAGGTGTACCAACTCCAATCAATCATGAATCAAATAACAAAAGCTTTGCATGCATGCATACCAGATGTTCTTTTTTCTTTGGGAGCGTGAATTTTCACCACTTGGCGACAGAAAAAAAAATCTAATGTGACCCATGAAAAGGTTTTATGTGAAAAAGAATGCACCAAAATCATCGAAATTTTTCAAGAAATTTTTTTTCTCTGAAATTGCCATATTTAGACAATAAGTTTTAGTTTTGCCAAAATATGGCAGGATACTACTTTCCTCTCTAACCTATAGATTTTGTTTTGCTAATTCCTCTTGTGGATGATCATCAGTGTGGCTCCATCACAAAATTGAAAAATAGACCCACCCTGATATGCACACATGAAGAGAGAAAGGCACTCCAAATTAATTTATTTAAAAAAAAGATGAACAGTTGAAAATCCCCAAAAAAAGTATTCAAAAAAAAAAAAAAAAAAAAAAACAAAAAAAAAAAAAAATAAAAAAAAAAAAAAAAAAAAAAACACAGCTAGAAACATAAAATGGTCCCTGACTGGATGAAATTGACAAATTTTGGGTGCATTTAAAAATTTAATGCTCTCCCATGTTTGCATGTCCTCCCTCCTATGAGGCCAGAATTGGCTGCCAGGGCTGATTATGGCCTAGCCCTACATCTGCTTTAGTTTGCAACCTACCTATTGCTACTAACCAACCTACCTAACCATAAAGCACACTCCAAGGATTTGCACTTTGTATTTTCAATGCAGCTCCTGGTAAGGAGCCTTTTGTGATCACCTGCAGACCTTCTTCCACCATTTGAAATTCAAATCCTTTTGTGCTTTATGCTAGGGAAGGACCTGGTCCCACATGCCTCGCCTAACTTTGGGGCCTACACCCTAGACTAGCACCCTCAGACAAGCACTTGTGTGTGTATATATATATATATATTCATTGGGTATGGATAGGGTATATAGTTTATTGTAAGCTATTTTCCACAAATCAATATATATCATAATGAAACACATATTCAAGGGTATGTAAATTTTTAAATATATATTTTATTTTATTCATAACCTTGAATATATAATGTAAGAGACACCTATACCTAAAGTCAAATATGCTTTGATATCTACATCAAAAAAAACTCAGGGTAAGTAATGACCAAAAACCCAAAACTTTAACATCTAGTAAAACATTCATTATTTCCATTAAGGAAACCCTAAACCCATTACACACACACACACACACACCAAAAACCCAAAACTTTAACATCTAGTAAACCCTAAACCCTAAACACACACACACACACACACACACAGAGGATATATCAAAAATAAAAATATTTGCACAATACTAGTTACAACCATCAAATTAGGGAGAGGCCTTGGGGAGCAACTTGGCTTCCCCAATACTTGAAAATTGTTCCTTAGGAGAGAATTTTAATAAACCTGGGTTATATATAGTGACTTATTTAGCTGGAAAATTTGATGATGTATTTGGGTTATGTAAAAATAATTGCTTTTAGTAAATTTAAATTGGGTTTGTAGCTTTTTGGCCTGCTCAATTTGAACATATTTTGGGCAGAAATTTGTACTATATTTTTTAGAGGGCACGCTATAATGCAAAACCTTCAACCTTTAAATTGTCAGGTGACAAGAAGAATATTCCCAGGTAGCATACGCGCACTTCGTACGTGAAGAAGAAGGGCAAGGAGGGAGGGAGGGAAGGAGGAGGGATGCGCGCGCAGCCTCGGGATCGCTTAAGTGCGCGCCGGAGAGATGGATCGATTGTGTCGTGGAGGAGGAGATGCGGATGTGACGATGCCAAAAACAGCCTCCATGATTGCGTTGCACGGTGATAATTGTCGCTATGGAGGGCTGGACAGCTGCCCAGCTCCCGCCAGACTAGTTCCACAGCTAGCAGCTCATGGGGTGGGGGGGGCCCGCCGGCCTAGTCCACTCTTTAGTTAGTTCTCAATCGCTGCCGGATTGATCGCTGCAGCAGTTTTATCAGTGCCTGATGAGATCACACTAGACTAGTGTTTGATGGGATCGATGACCAGCTGCTGCTGCTGCTGCTTTGTCGATCTGCTGTTTTGTCTTTTGTGAGCAGCTAGGTCAATGGACTTTTGGCAAAAAATAATGTAGTTCGAATATTATTTCTGCAATTACAGAAATAAATAATAATGTGGAGTCGATGCTGATGCAGCATGCATGGGATGATCAAGCTTTTTCTCGATCTTGTCTGAAGAAGGCTGCGAATCTGATCAAGTCAGCTTCGCCATCGATGAGGACTTCATTGACCGCTACTTTGAAGGGCGCTGGTAGTAGTACTACTTCAGTGATTGCAAGTAGCTAGAATCTCTGATCGACCTTCAAAGCGGTCTTAGCGGTCGAGAATTGTTGGGATTGTATACCTGCGTGCTACTGGGTGTACTCTCAATAATTCGATCGACAATTGTTGCTAGTGCTGGTATCGATCGAATGAGCGCCCGGATATTCAGGAATCGCTTCATATTCTATGGTGTACAGACAGTGGATGGGGAGGGAGCTGGGAGTATACATGAGAATTAGACAGTCGAGGACCCCCGCGAGCTGGATTCCAGCTGCTGCTGCTGCTGCAGCGATGATGATGGGCCCGACATCATATATGACTCGAATTGCAGCTGCAGCGGCGTGTCATGAGTCTACAGCCAGCAAACAAGATACAAGCCGCGTGTGCTTCAAGCAGCCAGCAAAGACTTTATAGAACACCGACACAAGCAGATGCAGTAGTGATGAGGAGTCAATTTGGATTCCACGACGTACTGATCCGTTCCAGCTGCTGCAATTAGCAACTAGTCTGCACACAAGAAGTTTTCCCCTCGTGTGCAATGTGAGAAAGCTCTCAGTTATAATCCCTCTTAGAAATCCCTCTTAGAACCAATGTCAAAGGGAAAATTTGCTTCCCCGCCGCGTAAGGTGCTTTCCAACCAGGGAAAAATCACCGACTTCCGCTTCTGACCTTGGTTCACAGTACCCTTCTAGTTCATGGCATAATTGAACTTTCCCTGTAGCGCTCCCTGGGAATGTTGTAAAACTCCCTGTGTTGCACAATTCCCTGTTGCTTTTTTAGTCTTTATTCTGGTTCCCTGGGAATTCCCTGTTGCAAATCATCCCAGTTGCAAAAGTCCTTGTGAGCTCGATCGCAAAATTCCCTGTTACTTGCATTTTTAGTCTCTATTCTTGGAGGTACAGTCGAAAATTTTCCCACAAGGAAGGAATTATCACCCAAGAGTTTCTTGTTGGATCTGGTCCAGATCTGTCGTAGCTAGCTAGCTCCAGTGGCGATGAAGAATTCTAGGGCGGTGCGCGGGCGGGCGGCCAGGGATACTTTTTTCTAGCTGGAGTGGAGGTGGACGTAAGATCAGGAGCTTTCTGCAGCCTAACTAGGAGTTCATGTGACGAGCTGCTTCAGCTGGAGCAGCAGCTGGCCCGGCGCAGGCATCGATGATAGAGGAATATAGTTGCGAGGAAGGAATAGAGGAGGAATCAGAGCGAGGAAGCTGACAACAGTACATACATTTTGCATTGAGAATGCTGAAAGTCGATATGCTGAATGCGAGGGAAAAGAGATCAGTGGAGCTGCCGATGATGGAAGACGTGAAGCCGGCTGCTGGGTTCAGTCGTGACCCAGCTCGCGAGAACTAATTCTGATGATCCAGCGTCGTGAAGATTCTCTTATAGTTTGATCAGCTTCTAGTTCCTCTAAGCATGAAGCTACAGAAGTTGCATCTCTTGTGTTTCTGGGTGCTAGCTGCTGTTCTGCCCCTTGCGTTGGTACGAGTGTACATTTTCTACAACAGGCCAGGCTTGATCCCAGCTGATTTCACCAGCTTGTTCTTCAAAGCTCATGAGGGCCGCGAGCCCGTCCAGCCTGGTGTTTGGGTACTACTTCTGAAGATCTCTCTAGCTTCCCCTACTTGCTGCTGGATCTCCCTAATCTTATGCTAGCTTGTACTGCAGTCAATATGCAATCCATGAGGAGTGCTGCATGATCTTGTAAGCTTGACATTTGACAAAAACCTGCAAGTCTAGAACTCTGATGCCTATTGCAAGTCTGTTCGCGCCCGGCATCGTACTGACATTGTGTCGTTTCTGCTGTGGTGGATCCATCTGGAAGCACAGAAGGTCCTCATTACCTCAAAGTCTAGAAACACCACCACGACGTCCAGTACGGCAGAATCAGATGCCTCCAGCTCCCAGCAGCAGCTTCCAGTCGATTCTGATCAGAATAAGAACAACAGCGCCATCGAGGAGTCTAAGACTGTTGACGACGACAAAACTTCACAGCTGCTGCACAGCAGTTCTACTCAGGACAGATCACAGAATCACACCAGCAATGAACAACCGATATGGGATCATGAAATGAACAACAGCAAGCCTGTGATCGATGTGAAGGAGCAGCTGGAGCTGGCCAAAAACATGAGGACGGCAGCTGCCCATGATGTCGAGAACTTGAAGGATCGTGCAGCTGTCGAGGACGGTAATATTGCTGCAAACCAAAATGATGTTGTCCAGGAGGAGGAGGGGGAACTTGTAGAATGCAGCGAAGTTGATCTCAGCAAAAGAGTTGTGCAGCTGGATGGATCAAAGCAGCAGCTTCAAGTGCCGGAGGCCGACAGATCAGATAAGTGCAACAAGAGCCGCAGCAGCAATGAGACAACAGCTGCTACTAGTTCGACTACAAATCTTCCGGCAGTTGCAGCTATGAAGCATTCTGAAATGCCGGCATCAAATCTGGAAGCTGCAGCTGGTACAGCTACTGATCCCTCAATGGCATCATGAACTTCTGCTAATTGCAAGCTCAACTGGATTCATCTCAGAGCTCAAGATCTTGACGTCATGCATTGGGTTTGTTTGATTTCAGGAACAGCAGGAGCAGCAGGAGCAGCTAAAAGTACAGTTTGTGATCTGTCTAATGGGACATGGGTGCAAGACTTTGGAGCTGCTCTTGCATACACAAACGAGACATGCAAGTACATAACAGGCCATCAAAACTGCATGACAAACGGACGGATGGACAAAGAGTTTTTGTATTGGCGATGGAAGCCAAGCACATGTGAGCTGCCTCAAATCGACGCAAGAACCACTTTGGAGTCTCTGAGAGGCAAGTCTCTTGTCTTTGTCGGAGACTCAATTGCTCGCAACCAGTTCCAGTCACTTCTGTGCATACTTTCTCAGGCAAGCAAGTCTCATCTCACCTCTCCCGGCCTAGCTCTAGCCACTAATTAACTTCCTCCCATGAGCTAGTTTTCTAGATCATCCAAAGCTGATCTAGCTAGCTAGAAATGCTGTGACATCAATCTACTGGATTGAAGAGCTAGATTGAAACCAGGAGGCTGAATCATGATGCATCGCAAGGAGTTTTCATACAACTCCCTGTGTGCAATGTTTTTTGTTCCACCCTAAAAAAAGACTCTTCTCTTCTCACCCAACAGTCTTGCTGCAACTTTTGGTGCGGATTTGTTGTTTCTTTGAACAACAGGCAGAGGATCCAACTCACCTTTATCATGACGAGGAGTGGAGAGAGCATATCTATGTGTTCCCATCCTATTCTCTCACACTCTCAGTTCGCTGGTCTCCGTATCTGGTGCGACAAATTGACAAGGAGATACCCGTCATGGCCAGTGGCGGTGACGACGACAACAACAGCACCACCATCACCCAAGTCATGATCGCACATCTCGATCTGGATCTGCTAGAAGAGACATGGGTTCAAGCAGTTGTTGGTGCAGATATCGTGGTAATTTCTTCAGGGCAATGGTGGTCTAAAGCTGGAGTCTATCTCGAGGATGGCAAAATTGTTGGTTGCCACCAGTGTAGTCCACAACTGCTACCAGAACTAGAAGAGGAGCAGCAACAACAAGACCCAATGCATGAAGAAGGAGCTCCTCATGGCGATGCAGGTATTGTGCGAAAGTCGATAATGGGATTCCATGATGCATACAGGAGAGCTTTGCACAATGTTCTGGAGGGGGTGTTGTCCATTCCTGGATACAAAGGGATCACGGTGCTCAGATCATTCGCTCCTGATCATTTCGAGAATGGAAGCTGGGATAGTGGTGGATCTTGTCCACGAACAGTACCAGGAGGTGTGCCTTTTGACGACTTCACTGAGAAGATGTACCAGATTCAGATTGAGGAATTTCACAAGTTGGTCTCAAGCCATGGGTCATTGCTCCATGAGAGCAGTAGCTCTAACTCTCCCATGAGCTCACAGCTAGGCTCCAAGGAGGAGGAGGAGAAGAACGGCTTGGTTACTGCTGTTGGGAGGACCTCCCGCCTCAAGCTTGTGGACATCACCAATCTTGCACAGATAAGAGCTGATGGACATCCCAATGCATACCGCATGTATCAACCCTTTGCAAAGGAGAATGTGGGTAGGATTCAGAATGATTGTCTTCATTGGTGTCTACCCGGGCCCATAGATGTGTGGAATGATGTGCTTATGGAGTTCTTGCAACAACAGCAACTCCTCCAAGGAACAAAATTGAGGTAACAACAACAACAACAACAACAACAACACTTCTTCCCTGATGACAGCACCATGTTCCAGCATTTGCCATGGCTGCTGCTGCTGCTGCTCTTGTTGTTGGGTTGGTTTAGGGCTTACAAAATTTGCATTTAACTCCAAATTCTTTTCATACAGAAATCCCTTTTCTGAAAGTAAAATTTATTTGACTTGCCAATTTGTGGGTGTGTTCTTTTTTTTTTTTTTTTTTTTTTGCTGAATTTTGAAGCTGTACATTTGGATGAGTGAAATTGTAATTGTTTGAATCTGTGAGCATTCCTTCTGAAATCTGTGGGTATTTGCAATAAACCTTATTTCTTAGCATCCAATATGTACACAGCCATAGTGAGTCTACAAACATCTTTCTAGCTTGCGATGTTTTTTTTTGTCAAACTGATAATTACACATTACAATGGTAGATCTGCTTGGCTAGATGAAACATCCACATTTCTAGCTAGCACAAAAAAAAAAAAAAAAAAACTTCATGTTTAAAAGCACAAAACTTTTGAATGATTGTTTTTAATATTTTGCAAAGTTTAGATTAATAAAAATTGTTGTCCATAAACTAAGAAATTCTTGTAGTTTGGATTCTTTATGGATTGATTATTTCAAGTCAATCTTTATAATTGCACAAAATAATGAGAGAATGGTCTTTTCAACTTGTGAAATTCCTAGCTAATAATTTAACACTTAGAAAATAATAAGTATGTGCTCTCACCTAGGTAAAGATCAAACAACCATGAATCCCAAGAAAACATATTAAACCACTTAAAGTAAAATTTGTCCTTGGTTCACCAATCACATGGCATAATATTTTTGGCTGCGGTTAGGGTTTAAGGTTTACAAGCATTTTGAGAACCTCAACACTCTCCTTGGTTGTCAAGTCACAAGTTACATACCACCGATAACCTTTGACCACTACTTAGCACAAGGTAACACCTCGGGCTCTAGTTGGCCCAATGATTTTTGTTACCTTTCATTGCTTGGATGAAGATTTCATAATTGTGAAGCACCTTGCTAGGGTGATTTACCCTACACATTTTTCTGGACATCCAAGTGGGTGTTGTTGAAAACATGTCATAAGAGTGACTTTGATTTTTTCAAATTTTCCAATGTAAATTGGAAAGCACCTTAAAAAAGAATTTTTTTTTCTTCCATGGAGCATTTCAAAAAAATGGAATGCCCTACTACTATAAAAGAGAGAAACTCAAAAGAAAAAAGAAAAAACCTTTAACATGCAATGATAACCCAGATACAAGCAACTAGAACAAAAGTGAGAAACCCCAAGAAAAACAAGAAAAAACAAGACAACAAAAACTCTTAACATGTGACCATAACCCACATTCATGCTTACCAAAAAAAGTGAGAAACTTGAAAATTAAATTAAATTAAATTTTTAACATGTGACATAACCCACATACACACAACCAAAAAAAAGTGAAAAACTTAAAGGGAAAAAAATACTTTACATGTGACCATTACACACATACATGCAATTGAAGAAAATGAGAACCCCTCGAAACACCCCCAACAAAAGGGGGACCACAAGAATTTAATCACAAAATATTTTTTTAACATTTTCAAATAATTTTTAATGCAACCATAAATAAAATGAATTAATAACTTTAGTTTTTTACATGTGATTCTATCAATTTTACATTTGATAGCAAAGAAAATTTGAAAAAAAAAAATATTCTTGACATATGACTATAAATAAAATGAATTAAAAAAATTATTTCTAACATGTGACCAATGACCATAAATAAAATGAATTAAATTTTTTTAATTCATACTTGCATTGGTAACAAAGTTATATGAAATCTTAAATACTGAAATCAAAAAAATAAATAAATTTACATGTGACCATATGAAAATTAATCAATGAACTTATTTTTAACGTGCCTCCATTAAAAAAATGTATAAAAAAAAATTCTTGCATGCAATCATGTAAAACATTTCATAATTTTAAAAACCTTCGTTAAATATGTCATCTTCAAACCATTTAAATCCTTAGACCTTGTCTTGGCATCTATTAAGCAATGAAAACATTAGTAGCAATTTAAATGTTTAAATAGGGTGCTTTATTCTCATTAAATTCATTTCAAACTTGTTCAAAGGTTTTCATAATATATCAAAAAAATATTATATCACTATAAGGAATGCACAAATGGATTAACAATTAATTTTTAATCATAACTACCACATGCAACTATTACAAAATTTAATCACCTTGAATTAGTTGCATACAATTATAATCATAAAAGACTATACGTGACACCAAATCACAATGGCAATCACATGAAAATGTGACTTACATGAACTTTTCATCCATCCAAACTAGCTTACAAAACATCATCATTTTATGACTCATTTTATGACTAAAAAATGTAATCATATTATTTATATTTATTTTGAATTTTATTATTTAGATATTAAAATAAATAGTATAATTTTTATGTTATTATTTTATACTTATATATTTTAGATTATTGATAATTTCATTAATTTCAACCTATACCATGTTGACACAAGTAATTATTTAAATTAAGCTTACAAAATTACTTTAGGTTATTAGGTAACCACCTATTATGCCTACTTAAGCTTGCGTAATAGGCACATAGCTTAAGTTAACTATGTAAGTAAGGAATATTCGATCAACATTCCACCATTCACTACAACCCATGTCATTTTTGAGAATTGATCCCTAAACCCCAAAGGTAGAAATCAAATCTTTCACCACCACACCACCTCACTTCAACATTGTGACAAAATAGTAATGTGCATTCTATTTAACTGACTTCATTTAAAACATTACAAAAAACACCATTTTTAATATTTGATATTTTATTAAGATTTTCACCAAATGACAAGATTAAAGTTAATTTTAAATTTTTTCAATAATATACACAACTATATTTTTTTCTTTTAAAATATAAATTGATTTGAAAAAATATATATTTGAATTTCATTATTGAATACCAATTCACTGACCATTCTTTGGAAAAAATCAAGCCAAGCACATGGTTTATAAATAGATAATGTAATAAATAGAAATTTATCTTTCATATTTGAAAATTTGTAATATATTTGTCAAATTTTATTTTCATATATCATAATTTTTCCAATATAATTTAATTTAAATGTGTGATATATAGCTTATTCACATGTATAATATTTATAAATAGATGAGAAATGAATTACAATAGAAATATAATAAAAAGTTCTTATATTAGCCATATTATTTCTGATGTAAAATATTAAATCTATATAATTGATTTTAATTTTCATACATTAATTAATGCCACATAATTAATTGACTTATGGAACTATAAATTTTATTACTTTTACACCTATAATTTTCTAAGTTTACCTTAAAATGATGATAAAAGTTTTATTTAAAAACAAATTATATTTTTTCACATCTCAAACCTCTATTTGATTTAAGAATCATATTCTACGATTTTCAATAATTGATCATAATCATACCAATAAAATATAATTTAGATGTAATATATATTACTTATTCATTATGTAATGTTTATAAATGGATCATAAAATTACTCCTATTACCTACTACCTAACTTATTTAATAGTTAAATTAATTATATAACCTACCTAATTAAGTGATTAATTGATTAAAAAATATTATCAAAATATTAAATACCCTTACTAACTATTATTTAGCAAACATACATACTATTCACTACCTATCCTACTTATTACCTATTTAATATATTAATTATTTAAAGTACCTAATTGATTAATTACACATATTTAACAAATATATTACATAGCCTATTTAATTAAATGATTAATACAAAATCATTATCATATATTAACATGATAAATACCTACTACTTAACCCACATACATTTTTCTTACTATTTACTACCTTACAATTTATTAAGTGAATAATCACCTAGCCTAATTAATTAATGAAACATAACATTATTTCATTCAACACAATAAAATACCTACTACTTAGCCACATGAATATTACCTATTACCTATTACCTAGCCTTATTTACTACTTGCTACCTATTACTATTTGTCTAAATCACCAGTTGTAAAAACAATTATGTTTTCATCCATCAATGGATGCCTTAATAAATGGATGACAAATGTGTATTTTTCGCATTTATTTACAAATTATGAAGAACCTTATAATTTTAAATATTTCAAAATGGTCCATTTGGGTGAAAGCATGTTAAAGTATACCAAAAACATAATCCTCACATGTAAATAAAATAAAATTTGTGACAAGTAGATTAAAAAATAGGTGATGTTTTATGAAATTGTCCTTTTGAACCACATGAAGGTATCAAATGTGACATGTTGAAGTTTTTGAAAGTTTCAAAAGTTGCATCAACCTTTTTTAAAACCTACTTTCAATCTACTTTGCATAATTTGCCAATTGGTCATGTTATGAGAAATTTGATCAAAAGTAGGTCAAAAAACAATTATTTAAAAATTTCATTCACATGTTGCATTTTGAAAGGGTTTGGGCCATGCTTTAATGAATTAAGCACATGCAATGCACTTTAGTATCATATCAAAAAATGTGTTTTGGATATCAAATTTAAGTTTATGAAAATTTTACTTTTGAAAGGCTTCACATTGTCATAATCCAAAAATTCAAATTCTAAAAATTGTGTATCACGGTGCATAATGGCTTAGACATTAGTAACACATCATTTGAATTGTTTGATTTAGAAAATGTGTAATATTAGCCAAAGTAATAAAGTTGCAATAAATAAATAAATTAGCAAGAATAATAACATACATTATTCCAATGTCATTTGTGCACCTTTTTTTCTTTACTTTACCATTTTATAAAATCCCCTTAATTAGATCTCCTCCAAAACTCCCAAAACCTCCTACACATTTGACAACCTTCTCAGGTGTAATCACAATAACAGATACCATAGCAAGTGTAATGCTTGCTTGGGCTTTTCATGTTTTAAAATCATAATTTAATTTTATGTTGAAATTGTAAAATTTGTTTATATATTTATATTGTTAATATATCATGGGAACATGTGAATTAATTTGAGATTAATCCAATGAATAAAAAATTAACAAAAACATTCATTAAACATTGTAACATTTGCTTTTAAACAGTAAAAGGACTTGTAAATGGATTTGAATTTTTTGAATATGACATATTTTGCCAAATTTCTAAAATAAACCTTAATAACGTAATATGAAAGTTTTTTTATAAAATTTAAAGTTTTTTTTAAAAAACATTTTCTAGAATATTCCAAAAGATTTTAAGAATATTTCCCCAAAAGCATTCACAAAAGAAGTAAAAAGGCAAGCGGGTGTGGCTCATGTTATCTTATTTGCACCTTTTCTACCAAGTCTTTCCCCTTTGGGTACTAGTGTTTAAATAAGTTTCAGCCACCTAAACCCTGATCCTTT
>Ga0209611_10002092_pt1 | contig 34968 bp, 20 predicted proteins | sample S1TSphgellanicum_3_FD_187693 | JGI IMG/M metagenome (GOLD analysis project Ga0209611, IMG submission 187693) | Host-associated microbial communities from peat moss isolated from Minnesota, USA - S1T2_Fc - Sphagnum magellanicum MG (SPAdes) (version 2) | ecosystem: Host-associated > Plants > Peat...
ATAGATCTTTAATCAAAATCATATTGGTAATGAATGTGTGGAGGACTTATTACATTGAGATGCTTGGTTGTAATTTATAGATCAAAGAAAAGGAAGGAAATGCATAAGTAATGGCCTAGAACCACGGTAAAATAAAACCTTAAGATCAATGGAAAAAATGAAGGTTTAAGTAAAATTTGTTAGAGGAAAATGGGAAAAGGGGAAAATGTGTTTCTCTTTCTCCTTCCATTGGCCACCAAACATTGGAACCTTCCAAGGGCCACCAAGCAATGGAACCTTCCAAGGGTCACCAAGTAATGGAACCTTTCAAAGGTCACAAAACATTGGAACCTTTAATTGGCCATTAACCAATGGAACCTTCCAAGGGCCACCAAACATTGGAACCTGTCATTGGCCACCAAGTTGGGATCTTCCTTCACCTCCTTCCTTTTCATTCTTTTTAAAGGGCGGATTCTGATCATTTAAAGTTTTCTTTTCCATACATAATTTTCGATTCAAATCTTGAGAATATTTGTCCCCACAACTTTTGTTGGGAGGAGAAGAATGATTATTTTGGTAGATGGTGGAAAGAGGGAGAATAGATTGGATGTTTGTAGTACTTTTGAAAGAATGGAAGCGAATAGGGATAGTGTGGGGAGCTTGAAATCTTAGAGAAATTTCACAAACCCTCTCGAATTTGGTAACACAACTTTTTATTAGTTTGGGTGCAAATTTTAGAATATGGTAGGAAGGTGCGCCTTGTGGTTAACTTTCTAATGAGTTAAAGTAATCCAGATTTAAATAACGTATGTGATAGGAATAATAATTTGAGTGACTAGAGGTTTGCAATCAAGTTGAACTTTCTACCTTTGTAAAACCCTTTCAGGTTTGGTAACACAACTTCTTATTGGTTTAGGTGCAGAACCTACAATTTGGTAGGTAGATGCACCTTGTAGCTAGCTTTTTAATGAACTAAAACAAGCCAGATTTGGACAACATATGTGAGTATTATTCTAAGTGACTGGTGGTTTGCAGCCAAGTTGAACTTCCTACCTTTGTAAAACCCCCTTGGTTTTGGTAACATAACTTATTAGTTTGGGTGCAAAGCTTGGAATCTGGTAGGCATATGCACCTTGTAGTTAGCTTTTTAATGAGCTAAGGCAAGCCAAATTTGAATAACATATATGATAGGAATAATATTTTAAATGATTGGTGGTTTGTTGCCAAGTTGAACATGGTGTTGAATCCTTAAAGTTAGTTTGAATGAGTGACAATTTAACATAAAATTTTAGGATTTGGAATGTTTGAGCTTGGAAGACATATATATTAATTATAAATTGTAAATGATGCATAAGAGGTAAGCTATTTGGTTTCAACTACAAATGCAACTTAAAATCTAGAAATACACTTTGCATTTTTTCCTTCACTGGTAGCATATTTATTTTCAAGTATAGTCACCTCATAGAACCGAGAGTAAAGGGATAGAAAGTCACCTCACAAAAATGAGAAAACGAAGTTTAATAAAAACTCATAGGGTTTCAATTTAATATGGACAATCACATAAATGCTACAATTGAAGCACAAGATAACATAGATTTGATTGAATTTGATATCAAATCTAAAACATAGTATGTGATCTTTACAGGAAAAGGTAAGTTTTGGGTTGGGTAGTTTTTTTATCTATGCATTTTCAAGGTGGTTGTTTATTGATTTCCATAGTTTAAGGTTTATGTTCTTATTTTTAGAACTTGTACATACTGAGTTGTTATGTTTTAAATTGTGAAAGCATGCAAAAATAAAGCAAAATGAGGAGGAAAGTGTGACCATTACAGAAGGTTCATTTCAATTGAAGGGTCTTACATTTAAAAGTTGTGAAGAATTACAACCTCTTGTTGAAAAGCATTAGGCTCTAAAAGGAAAGCTAATCATTGCGAGAAGCATTTCAAAAAATCAAAAAAAATGTGTAGATCTAAATGAAGTAATTTTTAAAGAATCTAAGGTTGATTCCTTGAGGATACATGGTTTCATTAAAGGATGCAAAGAGAAAATTATGATTGCTTGAGGTGGAAGAAAAAGTTGTTCATAGATAGTTGGAAAGTATGAAGAAGGTGGGTGGCACCTCTTTTTGGCCAAAACCCATTTTACACCCTGCTCCACAAAGTGTAACTAAGTTCATTATAATAAAGCCATGTGGGTTCTGCAATATAGAGGGTTTCATTGCCATGACATTGCAAGTACCTTTTGTAAGCATGTATTCCATATATTTTGTTTGAGTGAGGCTCTTAGAGAAATAAACAAATGTTTCATTTATGGGCAAACTTTACACCCTGATTAGTGGAGCTCATGGGGCTTCAAAGAGATGGATGAAGAAATGGCAGATTTTGATGTTAAGTTGGATTTGGATGCTTCATGAATAGCAATGAAATAATCACTAAAGGAAGCCATTTCTTTCCATCCTCCTTTTGGTGAGTACTTCCTTTCGCTAGAAATTATTTCATTGTGCTCAATTAAGGAATTCTAAGACTCCACTATGTGCTTTGTTTTCATTTTATTCTAAGTTAACTAGTCATGAACTTGAATTGTACTCCTTTTCAACCTTGCTTTTATCAATATGTCCTTGACAAAGGATTACAACATTGAACTTAGGACTATCATGCCCATGGTGTGCTTAAAATGTAACTTTAAGGAGCATGTTAATCCTTTTCTTTCTTGGTGTCCTAGATTAATGAATATTGGGTGTATGCACTCTATGGTGGCTCATTTTTGGCAACTACTCCACTTCTTAAAAGTCCATATATTAGTGTTAAAATGGTAGTCTATTTTGATATCATTAATTTAGTGGGGAATTACATGGTGATTAATGAATTAAAAATTCCATATAAAGAATAACCATTTTAAACAATTATTTAATGTACATGTTAAGAAAATAAAAATTGAAATCCACCCAAAAATGATTATGATATGGACTTATGAAAATATGGGTTTAAGCCATTTAAAAGTCCATAACTTTTTTTTGGTTAATTTTTTTCAGCAATTTTTTTTCACATATATATTCTTTTTGTTTTAACATATCATATATTGGATCCTATAATATATCCAAAACAAAATTGATACACCAAAATGCATGTATATAGAGACATAAATAACAAACTAGTTTATATTTTTCAACTTCAAAAGTCCATTACTATATATTTGGTGTATATACGTTGCAATTTTCTTTTATAGACGTCTTCTTCTTTAAGTTGAAAATTTGAATCTAATCACAAATTTGGAAAATTATTATTTTTATGCCATGTTAATAGCATGTAAATGCACACCTTTTTGCAAAAAACTGGATTATGATGCAAAAAATGAACCACCCTACCTTGCAACCACCCTATTAGGATTGTTGGGGAGAACTTTGAACATTCCTTAATGCTTCTCTTCCTTGCTTGTAGTGGATCAATGATTCTAAGGACTACTGACAAGGAATTTTAGTAATTTTGAATCCTTATGCTCCTTGTAAGAACTCTAAGCACTCTGGAATGTTTATATTCTTTGGTTGTGGTGGGTCAATGACCTTAAGGAGTGTTGGCAAGTACTTTTAGTACTCATGAGTGTTTATACACCTTTTTATTTATGATTTAAAATAGGTAATGTTCCTCTATCATGTGAGTACATCCCATGGGACATGGTTACAATTGGGTCTGTAAACACATTGTGAGATAGGGTAATTAGTCTTAAAGAGCCTATAAAAATGATGTGGTGCCCTATTACACTTGGATCTACATCCAAAATAATTTTAGCAAATTTCATTTTTGTGACAACTTTTGTAGTTGCTCCCAATGTTATTCCTTCCAAAGATGATCTTGGCATCCATACAATTGGTGATATAACAATGTGGGTAAATATAGTACAATATTCTTCTCGTGTAGTTAGCATAAGTTGGGTTGTCTAATCTATAAGCATTAGATTTGTACATTGTATGTGTTCTATTCGAATGTATATATTACTTTGAATTATTGTCAATCAAACTTGATCAAGATTCAAAAGGTGAATGAGAGGGTGGTTGAGGAACATGAACTATAGTTGGTGTTATTTTCAATTTTTTGCCATCCACATGGTTTATCACATTTTTCAAATTATGGTGTAGGAGTACCTCCATGGTTCTCCTACACCACTCCTTTGGGGTACACTTATTCCATGTTGAATGTATTCTAAACCTCAGTGGCCACATGATCCACTAGTCCATGCCTAACAAACTCTTGAATGAACGAACAATAATAATCACAAGACCCTCCTATTAACAATAGTTCTATTGTTATGGTATGGATCTTGGATACCACACTATGGATTATTTGTTTTTAAATTCGTTCTCCATATTGGTTTGTACCTTGTTGGCCCTTCTCCATTTATGGTTCATTGTTTGGCAACTTGTTCTCGCTAATATCCATAGTTGTGCCTATACTTGAAATAAATACAAATCAAGGTTTTGTTCCATATGAAATCCTAGTTTTTGCTATTGATGTACACCTTTAGTTACATAGGCTTGTTCCTAAAGACTGTAGTACAATATTTTCAACTTAGGGTATCATGTGTCCAACATCATTTTTGTCTAAGTCATCCTCCCATTCCTCTAAGGGTTGATTGTATGATGACATGCTAGACTACCAATTAAATCTTCTGTCTTTTGATCCTAAATCTTGCTTTCCCCATCCTTTTTTAAAACTAGGTGGTAAATACTTTGAATTGTGTATTTTATAGTGTTTAGAAGGTGACAAATTCATTTCTAGTCTTTCTTGCACCCATTGTTTTAAAATGATGTGTGAACATTATTGTACTATCTTTCAAAACATTTGGATCAACCTTTGATTATGTAGATGATCTCAATTACTAATTTGCCTCTGTCCTTTTCTAATGAATGTTTCATGGGGTTCCATCCTTGCTTCCAAAGGCATCCTATACCTTGTAGGTCACTCTTTTATTCTTGGTATACACTACATTGTATTTTGCATTCATTTAGGTGTGTTAAATTGCGTTGCTTCTTTAAGTAATTGTTAATCCTAGTCTTCCTTTAATTTCACTCCTCCATTCTATTGAATTATAGTTTGAAACAATTATCTTTGCAAACTTTTGGTCACCATTTGATTTATGTTTTCCATTCCTACTTTTCTTCTTTGATCAAATTCTTCTACAAATTCAAGATGAAAGCACATTACGGTGGTCAAAAAATGTAGTAACAAATACTGTTTTTTGAAACTATGCAACTTTCAACTTCCACCAAGCTAATTTTAAAAGAGGTTTTCATAAATTGTATTCAAAATAAGCAAGGTTGTCAAAACAGACGCAACACAGCCAATTTGTGTTAGATGTCACATCAGCATTTGTCTTGACACGTCCATCACATCTATTAGGACTAATGCAAGGAAAATTTTGAATACATTCAGCTTGCCCCCATTATGCATGGCAACTAAAATCAAATTTGGTCACCACAAGATTGGCAACTGCAATCAAATTCGATCGCCACAACTTTCGATTACCACAGTCGGTAATTGAAATTTTTGTCACCATAGTCGATGACCAATTTTTTGGTTTATTCGATACATTTTTCAAGCAAACCAAAAACTTTCAATAACTACTTAAATTTTTTTCAATCATCTAATCAAGAACAACCATTAATCCAACAACTAATAAAATTTGGTTGTTGCCCCAAAACATTTTGGGCACTACCTGGAAAATTTTGGTCACCAACTTGGGCAACTAAAAAAATTTGGTTGCCACAATTGGCGACATAATGTTTTTGATTGTCCAAGTTGGTGACCAAAAATTTGGCAACCGAATTTTTTGGGCAATGCTTGAAAGTTTTTGGGCAATAAATAATTTTTTTTTTCAGTCATTAGATTGATGACCACTCTTGGTTAAATGAGTGAAAAACATTTCAGGCAAACCTTAAATTTTTTTTGTTTTGCTTGAAAAATTTGGTCATCGATTGTGGCGATTGAAAGTGGGTGACCAAAAATTTTCAATCATTGATTGTGGCGACTAAATTTAATGTTTTGATCGCCACTACATTCACGATGATTAGATGATGTTATTTTTGATTGCCATTAATTACTTTTTGGGCAACCCAACATCATTTTGACCTAAGTTGACCTAGGTTAACCTTACATTGACATGATGCAGGGCTACATTTGCATCCAAATGCATTCATCATGTCATGACAAATGCATACATAGATGCAATGACAACCCTGAAAATAAGGTAGTTCAATAGCTAAATATATAATTGTCAAAGGAAATTAGTATTATTTATTAATATTAAATTAATAAATATATTTGTGAAAATTTGTGTTGTCACAATATACTACAAAATGCAAATATACTCTAACAATTATTCAAATAATTGCAAAAATTGATGAAATATTTAGTCATATATTGAATATGAATTGATTGTACAATTTCAATTACAATTGAAAATTTTGATTCATATGATTTCACAAAAAACATCTAGACAATTTTTCATTCAAATGAACATAAATGTGTTAGAAAAAAACATTTTGTTGAAAAATTACTTTCATTTGAAAGATGACAAAAACCATGTTGGAGGTCTTTGTGTCAAAATCCATTTTATATGTTTATCAAAATGCTAGATGAAATCAAAGAAAAATTGACCCCCAAAATATACCCCAAAAAATGTGTATTTTCTTGCCTAAAATGCCCCCCCCCCAATGTGTTTTCACCCTTTAGACCTTTACAATAGCTACCCCGTTTAGGTTATTTCCTAAAATAAACTAATCAATTAAAAATCTATAAAAACATGAAAACATTTCCTCTTATCTTACCATCTTTAGAAAAACAGAAAAAATATCAACAAAACATAAAAATCTTGATTTCTTCTCTCAAATTCATTTTTGGGGATGGTCGTAAAATGGTAAATACTAAATTTTACAATTTTTTATATTAAAACTTCTTGTCATAGATTTTATTTTTATTTTTATTTTTTTTATTTTATAAAAAGAACACAATATTGCATAAAGTGATGATTAAAACATTTATTTTAGAATTTTCTTACATAATTTTACTTTGCAAAACACAAGTTAACATCAACATTTTTCATCATTTAGAACAAAAAATTATATGCATTAAAAAAAAAATCAAATTCAAGACAATTTTATGATATTTAAAAAAAATGCCACATCTAATTTAAACATCTACCTACAATAATCTTCCCAAGTCCTTTTCTTTTCCAAACACTATGAAAAATAAGGTGATTTGTAATTGTGAAACTAGGTTTTTGAGTTGCAATGACCACTTGTAACTTCATTGCAACTTAATGTATTTTTATAGCATGAATGCTATTGAATGAGTTGCATGAGTTACAACAAATGCAATTCACCATAGGTGAAAATGTATATGGAGGGAATTAGTGCAACTCAATTGTAACTATGTAATAACAACTACCACTATTGGAAAATCTCATTTGCAACTATTTTGGAGACAAAAAAAGTTGCAAATGACACTTTTAACTACCTAAAAAAATCACAAAATGGGGTTTTTTATTGTATTATGAAACTCTAATGCAACTAGTTTGCAACTACCATTATAATGTCACACTAACATTGCTTTTCTTTCATCCATTGATTAATGATGAATTCCATTGATTTCCATTGCAACTATGAGTGTCTTGGAAACACATTAATGCTACAACTAATTTACAACTATGTGACAATTCATGTTGGCACAAGGTAGTACTTGTGTGTAATTAACATTTAAGTGACTCTTACTATGGAATAACTATTAGGCAAGTTCATCTATTAACAAACTTAATGCTTTTATGATTTTTTATTCATCCATTGACGAAGCAAATGTTGCATGCTTTGTCATTCATTCATTAACAAATCTAATGCTTACATGATTTTTCATTCATCTATTGATAATTGAAATATGTTGATATCCATTAAGTATTTAGTTATGGGTTCCAATGTAATTGTATGGTGGTTGATTTTAGTAATATTGGAAAATTAAATTACAACTTATTATGCAAACCTTGTGCACACATTATCATTGTCTAAATTATGACAATAATGTAGAATTGCATTCTGTCACTATTTATAAATATGAAATGGATCTGAAATTGTGTGCATTAACAATCAAGTTTGGAAAATGCATTACTAGAACATTTTTATTTTATTTTTTTATTTAAAAATAAAATTTGACCATAAATTTAAATATAGTACCCAAGCTATTTATAACAAAAATAAAATTCTACCTAAATAAAAGGTCATCACAAAAATGATGAACCGCAACAATCAAATATTTTCATTTAAAATTATTTTTTATATAATTATTTTCATTTAAATATATATATTTTTAAATTTTATTTTATTTTATTTTTGTTGAAATGGAGCTTGAGCCATATTTTTTCATTCCACCTTATCTAGTGGTGGAATGAAAAAATATGGTTTAAGTTCCATTTATGATATTCAAATGTCAAATTATGTGAACTACATCACAAACTTCATGGGCCACAATTTGGCAATAATAGTCATGTGAAACCTATTTTTCATAGGTTTATATGGAATAGATGCGGATGTCATTCATCTATTTGTATTGTTTTGAACATCAATGTTGTGTGCATTGTTTAGACATGAATGTCATACATTTATTCATATTGTTTAGACACATATGTTGTATGTCCATTTGTGTTGTTTACACATGAAAATCATGCACACAACTTTTGTGTTTAAACAATATGAACCTATGCAATAATAGATTTCACATGAATTTGGAACAAACCCATGAAGCCTATAAAGTTGTGATGTGAGATCAATAACATGTACGTAACATTGTAATGCAAAAGATATCTAGATGTCCATCCTTTTGACTTAAATAAAACTCTAGTTTACAACTACAATATCATTAACAAAACTTATTTATCATTAGAATGCAAGATACATAACAATGATTCAAACTAACATGCAATCAACTACATTTGCATACAATCACCATTTGGTGTTTTTTGGAGTATAAAATGCATGACATATTAGCTAGAATTCACCATAACTTTGTTGTTTTGGAATTTGTCTTCTTACATGTATTGGCTTGGATTACTACACAACAAACAACAACAAATTCAATGACATAGTTCTTAACAACCTAACTAAATTATACATTACATGTGCATGTTTTTCGATCCAAGACTTTTTTTTTAATTTTAAAAACACCATTTTATTTATTTATACCTTACCTTGTATGCACTACTTTAATTTTGATGAATCAAACATTATCAAAATTTTGCCCTATGACACAAGAATAACAAAAATAACATGTGTGTTTAATATTTTTCTTTAATATATGCAAATAATCATTTCATGAAACATAAATCACAAATTTTCAACCTTCAAGAACAAGAACAAAAACTTTTAACCTCCAAGTTTTCTAAATAAACAAACAAATTTGTAACAACCTTTTAGGCTTTGACTCTACTAATTTTAAATTGGAAAAAAATAAAATCTTAGTTATCTAACACATGATATGATAATTGCATCACCAAAAGACTAAGAAATGCACAAAATGTTTTAGAAAAAAAGACTTTATCCTTTCTAATTCATTTTTAGGTTTTTGACAATAGGCATAAATTCATGAAAGTCCTTGATGCAAAGGGGGAGACTTGTTGATTTACTACCATATGTCATTTGCTTAAAGGTTTTTTGCCCAAATTTCATAATTTCAATTTTCAAATTTAAAGTTGAAACCTAATTACATACTAATTGTTCACATGTTTGTTCAGTTGATTTGATTACTTTGGCTTACATGTTTACTAGATGTTAATTGTTACAAGGAAAAAAATTATCTTTTCTAGTTCATCTTGAATTTTTATAATAGGCATAGGCCCATGATTGGCTTGAAAGAATTGACCTTTGTTAATCAAGCAATCCCTTGATGTGGTGTGTTATGGAAGACTTTTGGGCATGCACCCTAGTTCCTTGGACATTGACACGAAGTTCTTATAAGACCTTCAAGAAGATTAGCATGAGGTGCTTCATGTTCATTTTTTGGTCACTTAACCTACACAAACTAGACAAGAAGGCAATTAACGTAGTCAAAGTTATAATTGAGACAAGAGATAGCCATTCATTCACATTGAATTCATCAAAGGAATCTATTTTCAAAGGAGGCACCACCTCCTTGTCATAGTACACATTGCAACTTAACATGGTAGTTGCATCTCAATAACACTTTCCCAAATTTCCCAAAAAAGGAAATATAACAAAATTTTAAGGTTTAAACTTTTGAAACTTTGGGAGGTTGGCAAACTTATCCTTGGGTGATACCACTAGGAACGTCACACCCTGAATTTCTACGATAGATCCAACTTTAGGACAACATAGGACACACATAAAGAAAGCTTTTCATTCCAAATTATTTATCAAAAGGTTACCCAAGTCATGTAAAATTCAAAACTCTAACCAAATCTACAAAAAAATGTGTGTTGATATGGAAAATGAATGCATAAGGAAAAAGTTTCAGGAGTGTCACACAAAGAATTTTTTGATCAGAAACACAAAAGGAATCTATTTTTTGGGAATTTTCTTGGGTGTTAATTTTTAAAAATTATTTCAAATGCCAACTTACTTGATTCCTTTTATAGATAATTGATTAAATCAATTTTGATTTAGTTATGAATTTTTGAAATTAAGATCGTGAAGCCCCAAAAGGCCATTGATGTCAAGAACACAAATGATAACTATTTTCACCTTTTGTTGTTTTAATGATTAGTTTGGATCATTCCCTTGTGCATGTACTAAATAAATTAAAAAAATATCTAATGTGTAAGTGTAAAGACATTTAAAAGAAAAAAAAGTTGATAATTAGGTCAGGAATGGTTCATGAATCAAAATGTTAATGCAATTGTATGTTTTTGGGTGTTCATTATTTTTCATGAGTGTGTGCATAGGTGGGGAACACATAATCCACCTGATCCAATTAAATAAATAAATGTATAAGTAGATGGATTTTATTTTTAAAAATGGGGTCCAATTTTCTTGTGATTTTGGTAAGGTGGTTCCTAGTGGAACCACCCAAAGAAAAGTTTGCCAAGGTCATAATTATTTTTTTAGAACAAATCTCATTGGGATAATCCAAGGCTTTATTTTTTATCCCTACAATAAATATTTCCAACATGATATCAAGCTCTTCAATTGAACATCCTTTAATCCTTCAAATGATATCCACAACAAGGAATCAAAATTTCCACCTCATTGCAATTCTTCCAATAACCATGACTTTTGGACATAATTTTTAGCCATAAAGTTTATAATTGGGTATTGCAAGCCCACCATATTGTAGTTCACAATGAGACCTTTTTTATTATTTAAAATCATTTCAATTAGACAAAATTGGCATGGATCCTCCAACCATGCCCAAAAATTCAATGATTCCACAAGGAATTTCAACTCCTAAATCACATGGCCAAATTGAAAATGCACATGAAGGTCTTGGGGGTTCCTCGCACATTCATTACTTCCAATTCATCTCAAGAATTTGGTTGAACAATGTCATGCCTTGGTGGGTGAAAGCACATTACGGTGACCCCTTTTGGGGTGTCACATTATATTACTTTCTAGGGATGTGCATGTTTGAATGTATCCCACCTCAAATTTAAAAATATTTTCACAATATTTTTGCATATTATTTTAAAATATAACCTAGGCAAGAAATTAGAAAAGAAATTATTTCATTTCATTTTATAAAGTGGGAGATTGGAGTATATTTGTGAAAATGAATGTCATGTACTTATGTACTCAAAAACACAAATATATTCCAAAAATAATTTAAATGATTTTTAGTCTTTATGAAATTTGAAGAAATATTGAACCATATCATTTTAGATAATATGAACTATGTTTGGATACCATTTGATTATTTTAATGACTAATGAAGCCCAAAAGTTAGTGTAGTCAAAACAAGACTATGGCCTTAATATACCAATGTATATTATAAATATATTCATGGATCCTTAAATATAGATAATGAAAATTATTATTATTTTTAAAATAATACCATATAACATTAGTTTTGTAAAAATAATTGTTGTAAGGCCCAAAAACGAACATTGATACCCAAAATTAAATGTACCATGCTTTTGGAACAATTATACTATATGTACTATAATATTAAATCCAAAAGTGCCCCAAAGGGGGTCATCATAGTGTGCTTTCACCCTAGTGTCATTCTAGCTTGTTCCCCATGCCTTGACCCAAGTCCATCTTGGTTGGAAGCCCAAGGCTAAGGTTGCAATAATGGTGAAAGGTGGATAAAAAAAAAATGATTACAATTTTCTACATGTTGCAACAAGGAAAGCCCATGTTCAAATATGACACCATTAAAACCTTTCTTTCAAATTTTTGAATGTCTAAGTGGATGTCCAAAACATAAATGTCATTGGATCAACAATTTTGGTCAAGGGGCATGGTTGAATTTGTGTATTCTAAAGTCTAGAATAAGTCTAAATCTAGGTTTGCATTTTTTTAAACTTTCATGTGTAGCAAGGTAATGTGGTAGTTAATCAATCATGGATTATTATACATATATATATCTTGTAAGATTAATTAGTCCTTACATTCACCTGATTTCCATAGAACAAGTTGTCATGGGGTGGTTGTATGGTAGGATGTAAACAATTTGAATTGTTTTCAATGCAACCCCAAACTAATGTATTGATTAAATATAGATATTGAAAGAAAATTTCATGGAGGAAATGTGTAGTGAAAGCTGATTAACATCTTAATTTATTATCATCTTGGTAAATTGATGCAAAGGTGAAAATTTTGATTGTCCATTCAAGTACAATTTTAATTTGTAATAATTTGTCACAACATTGCAATTATATGAAAAGGATTATAAAATACAAGTTTTCATTGGAATTTGTCCATGACATTTTAATTTGCAGATACAAATAAAAAATCATGCTCAAAACAATCTTCTTTAATTAATCACATGATTTGATGAACTTTTTAGAAATCCATCCACTTCATGGGTTAATGATTTTGATTAGTACGTTTTAGGGATATAAAGATCCATTTTTTCATTTTTTTGGGGGGGGACATATTTAAAGTTGAACTTGGGTGTACCAGTCATAGTTAAACCAAATCCACTTGATAAGTTAAGGTTCAACAAGCCTAATATATCTTGGAAAAATCTTTGCTAAATATTATAATACTAGAATATTTTTTGTCCTATAAAAGAAACATAACATTTGTAACTAATATTGACCATTTGATGTTATCAATTAAATAATTTGATGAATGCATGGAATAAACAAGATTTTCAATGAAACCATGAATGGTTGAAAGTGTGGTTGGGGAATGGAGCAAATCAACAAGCTTTAATTGAAAGGGATTGAACATTGAAACATGTGGGATAATTGGATGCATTTTGAACTTCATTTATTAGGAAATTCTATTATCATCATTATCATGTTTAACTACAAGAAGAATACTTGTAATTTAGGGTGTGTACATTTAGCATGATGGGGAACACAAAGGACTAGTAAAAAAGGCAAGGGATAATTTGCAAAGGTCTAATGGGAGAAATAGAAAGAGGCAAAACTAGTTGCCAACACTTTGCAAAGAATAAAAAAGAATGCAAATAAAAGGCAATGATGGGTCCATTCATGATTGGGGTACTAAAAAGGAGTGTGTACATTCTAAAAGACTAGAAAGGACAACTTTGGATTTTTTTTCTATGTGCATCATTGTAATTGTATTGGATTTTTTTATGCCAATAAATAAAATGGTGTCATGTTAAATCAATAAAATAAAATAAAATAGGACATTATATATGTATCCTTTTGATTCCTTTAAGCCTAACTATATCAAGTGTCTAAATTGCACCTCTTTATAAAAGGAACCAAAAAGAATGCATTAAGAATTACAATTGATGTCAAATTTCTTTTATGGATAAATAAAGTCTACATCTATGTTTGGCCATGTTCATTGCATGCATTTGATTATATTAGAAACCACATGAATTTTTTTTTAAGTAACAAAATTCAATATTTGGGGTTGCAAGGAAAAGGACTATTTTTGGGTTGTTTGGTTGATTTTTATATTCATTAGGCTTAAGATTTATAACTTGAAGTGTGGGTCACATGTGCAAGAAATAAATGTGCAATTGTTTATAAATGCTTATTCAAGCATTTTTTGCATTGTTAGGTTTAAGCCAAGGTTTAAATGCACACCGATGTACACATGAGAAAAATCATCACCACCACATGAATTATCTTAGTTTAAACCATTCAATTTTTTTCACTTAAATTTTTTTTGTGTAGTTATTTATAGAAATTAATGTAAAAAAAGTCATGATATCATTTTCTTTTTTTTTGGGAACCCCAACTGTGAACGAACCTTGATATTATAAATAAAAGACAAGGGATTAAACTAGAATCGTCAAAAAACTAGAATTATTAAATTTGCCAAGGTTGTGATGGATATATTTACAATGATATTGTGATCATTTAGGTGTGTTAATGTGAATTGAATGCCATGTTTGTGGATGTAAAGAATTGATTTACACAAACTATTTTTGTTAACTTCCACAATTAAGTTAATTATTTGCACAACAATGTTATTGTAATTAGGGTTGTGACCAAGGTTAAAGCATGAGAGGAGTGGGTTAGGAAAATGTTTAGAAACTCAAAAAAACTCTCACAAGTGTCATGAAAACAAGTCCCAACACTCCTAAATGGTTTTCCCACTTTGGGCATTAGAGATTAGTATTGTCTTAATTTTTTGGACAAAAATGAAAATAATAAATAGGTTCAAATTGGGGTCCTTTAGATTATTGAAAAGGTTTCAAAGTGTAAGTATTCAAAATGGGCTTGCTTGTCCATTTCAAAACTTGAAACTCAAGTTATGGACAAAAATAATGTCAAAAATCACATTTACATTTTGACTCCCAACCACTAAAACCTAGGAAATGACCTCCAAATCGAGCATGTGATATTTCTTGGAAATGTCTTTTCAATGGCTACAACTTCCCCCTTGAAAACTCATCAATTGGAACTAATACATGGGAGTTATGAACTCACAAAGTTGCATGATTCATAATTTGGCGAATTTGAGAATTTTCAAGACATTTTGTCACTTTGATGTAGCCCTATCACTAGTCACAAAATATAATATAAGGAGGAAAGTGATGAACTTTTCCCAAGTTTGGGGCATGGTGTGTTTTGTGAATTGGGTTACCTATGGATTTCATCCATGCAGCATATTGTTTCCAATTCACAATAACCATGCTTTTCTTGATTTGTGCAATTGATTTGACTTTGAACTCTTGATATTGATTTCATTCGAGTTCCATTTTGAAGCTTTCATCCCCAATGTTTTTCTTAGGAACTAAGAAGCACACTTTGGGTTTGCATTTCATTACAAAATTAGGAATTGACAAGGTTTTTTGCACTTGGATACCACTTGACAAACCTAAAAGTGTGTCAAATGTAAATTTTTAATGGGAAAGCTCAATTGTAGACCTAAATACCTCTGACATAAAATATGTGTTGTTTATGTGTATAAAATGCCATTTGGTGGTGCACACATTTGCATGTAGTGATGCACCAAAAAACTCAAATTAATTGGGAATTATTTATGAATATTGTTAAGAATGATCATAGCATGGTTGCCAATGTCCATTATATTTTGGGTACATCCCAAGGATGTCCCTAGGACCTAAAGGATGTTTTGAATAGGGCATCCTTAATAACTTTTAAATTTGACATTTTAAAAAAGTTTAGAGATCAAGCAATGTTGGGGAGATGTTGAAGGACAATGGGCAATGTTGGAGAAAGATTGCGCACATTAGGAAAACACCAAAAGGTGGTGACAATTTTTTAGGGGCAATGGGGGGACATTAGGAAGATGTTGGGTAGCACTGAAGAATATAGTGAGGGACACCAAGTAATGCCAGGGATACATTGGGCAACAATAGTATGTTTAAAAAAATCATTATTTCTTTTAATGATGGGGGACAACATAAAGATGCAAGGGGATGATGAGGATTTTTGGTCACACCAAGGAAATGCCAAGTGGGACATTGACAAGACACCTAGGGATGTCAAGGAACATTAGTAAAATTTTTAAGGGAGTGAAGTAGCATCACAAAAGTTCAAAGGATGTTAGATTTTTGTGGGGCAATGAGGGACACTAGGAAAAGACCGAGGGATTGACAATGGTGCCCAAAAAAAAAAGGAAAATGTTGGGCAATGTTGGGAAGATGTTGAACAACGCCAAGAAAATTTTGGGAATGGACATAATAAAAGGTAAGTCCAAACCAAATAAATTGTGATATACATGTTCTAAAAAATCATCCCTACTAAGTATGCCAAGAGGGGGATTTTAAGGATGTCTCTTGGGACGTCCTTAGCCTAGGAGCATCCTTCTTGACAACCCTAGTTCATAAGCTTGAATAGATACATACTTGTTTTTACTACTTAACTTTGAATTCTTTTTAGTGTATTTTATAATGAGGTATAAGAGGTTGGCTGTTCAAGTTTTTGCTTGAGTTGAGTTGATGCATGATGTGGTTGTTTTGTCATAGGTGCAATACAAGCTCTGCAAAACACACAACTCACTTTCTTGCAAGCCACCTCATGGATCCTTTAAGTTTTATCTACTCGCATATACTCACGATCTTGGCTATATACAAACTGTGACAATTTCCAAAACACATGAACTTGGTCAAGGCCCAATATTGAATTGGTGACATACCTGATTAGTTGGCAAACATGTGTTTTCTTCCTTTGGTGTCAAGGTCCAAGCCTCAATGTTGATCCCCACCACTATTGGCCAATGCTCATTGCTAAAGGGATGTAATTATGTTATAATACATTTCATAGTTTCCTTATGATGATTGTCATGATAAATGGAAGGCGACACACTAGAGGAGTTGCACCGTTATGTAATACTAATTGTAGGTGTGTAGAGCCTTGTGGATTAGTAGCCTATTTGTGAGCTCGCTAATCAGTTGTTATTACATGCCACATTTTTGCTTGCTCACACAAACTCTTCAAGCAACAATAGCCTTGGCTTGCATTTTGTTACCACGACATGAAGGCTGTGAACCATGCACCGAGTGTCTCTTTTCTTTTTTTTGTCCTACAAGTTGGTATGTCTACTATAATTGATGATTGGTCAATGACATAATGAAATACGTTTGAACTTTGCTAGCCAACTGCCTTTGTAGGCCAGAGTTCTTATTTATATGGGAGTCTCATATGGATAGTTTGTTTAAGTTGTATAACTTGTGAATTCAGTTAGATGATATTTCTCCTTTGTTGTTTGAGTTGTTTTTTTGGGAAATTGGTTGAATATTCATACTTTGAAATTTAGCTAATATGTTGTTGATTAATTAGCTAATATATTAGTTTTCAGAATTTTTTTACACTGTTTGAAGGAGGTGCTTACTTTCCAAATAACAAAGTGTGGGGGAAAAAAAAATTTAATTAAGTCTTACTCATTTCCCTTGTAAACCATGTAACCATTTTTTCCAAAATGGAATATCACCAAATTTGACACTGGATTCTGAAATTGTAGGCCCAAGTTATGTGGAAAGGAAGTTCAACTACAAAGAACAGAAAAAAAAACCCGTTACTGTCGCAAGAGGGTACTTACGCCCATGAAGAACAGCGTCAGGAGTCAGGACCTGACTGCTACTGCCAGTGTTTATGTTGAACAAGGGCCCCAGTTTGCCACGGCCTCCTCTACGGGATCAGGAGTGCATCTTATGTGGGGCACAGGGACTCTGCCCTGTAGTTAACGCATTGCGGTATGGTCCGTTTGGACCTTTCCTTTTGGAACCCCCTTAATTAAATTTGTCACATCTTGTTGGAATCTTGACGGGATTCCATCTTCTAACTTGCTATGGGTTCCCCTTGAGGACCTATAAAATCAGCACCCACCGAGGCACCATGAAGGATGGATGGTAAGCCTTCAACAATCAGTTTTCTGTTGGCTTCTGGTTCCCTAGCTAACCATGGTGGTTAGCTCTGTTGCTTGTTTTACTACCTACCTACTAATAAGTTAATAACCTGTTCTACTAACTTACCTCTGTATAAAAAAATATACTTATTTAGTAGTGACCTAATTTCCTACCTATGTACCTACATATACAACCTACTTCTTCCAGAATGGGTTACCAAGGTTAAACCAGATATTAACTCAGTTGAGGTTCATCCACTACTGAGACATAACAGGCATCCATAGATGGTGCTCTTGTGGTGCTGGTTCTCTCTGGTCTGTAACATCATACTAATCAACCTTACTATAAGTATCAAGAGCTCCAGATACCTCAGTGCTATATATATGAAAGGTGACTTTATCCTCAGACTTCCAAAAGTCCTAACTTCTAGTAGGATTAATGGACACCCCTTATGAAACCACATTGGCCTGATGTAGATTTAGTCCATTCGAACCAGGGGGCACCTTGTAACATTTAGGTTTGCACAAAAATTCTGATTCCTTTTATTTGTCAAGACCCAGAAGTACCCATTCCTCAATATCTTTCTACCCAGCCAGATGGATGATTCTCATCCAACTCGATGGTCATCCAAGATCTCAACAGATTTTGTGAGGAGTGACGTATGGTAATTTCTAACCAAAAATAGACGGATCCATCATCCGTGTAAATGTATAGCTAGTTTCCTAGCTAGTCATATTTAAAGTGATCGACCTTTACTGACCCATACATCTCTAAATTGAGTTGAAAGCAGTGTCAGTCTTAATGCTGTTAGGGGACAAGGTGCCCAAAAGTTCAAGGACCGGTTCCTGTTCAGTGTATTAGATTTTACCTTGAACTTTTTATTTGTGCTATAAAGTTGAAACTGGATATTCACGGATATACATTGCACTGTTTGTAACTAACCATTGAGGGGGAAGGGAGGTTTAAAGTTTTAAATCCCTTGGAGCGCATTTTACTATTTATTAATCTTCCCATCAACTGCTTGAAATGGTAGCCAATGTTTTCTTTCAAATTTCTTATTTAGAAAAAGTGGTGAATGTTTTTTGCTGGAAAAAACTTCCAATTTTTTTCAAAAAGATTTTACAAAATAGTGTAAACCTGCCACTAAATACATCACTCATGCCTAGCTTGTATAATGTCTAAAATGCTCTGGAATTTTTGGTAAGTTGGACAGTGGATGAATATTCACCTAATTTGTTTGAAAATGTAAGACAAAGGATGAAAATGGCCTAGTTGGGAAAGATAACCTTCCCAACTAAAGTTATCTTGAAGGTTATCTTTCCCAACTAAGTCCATTTTCATCCTTCATCTTACATTTTCATAAAAAATAGTTGAATATTCATCCAATGGACATACATTGCTTCAAGATGGAATGGAAAACAACCATAATAATAATGTTTCTTGGTCATTCACCCATTGCCCAACTTCCTTGGGTTCATCTTATTGTCTTATGCCTTGGCTTCTTCTAGTTCCTAGGGGTATCCATTGCCCAATTTCCCTGAATTGTCCAACTTTTAAATGCTCATCCATCATTCTATTCCACCAAATCGTCCAACTTCCAGAGGTTATTCATTGTGCAACCTTGCATAATTCATAAATTGTCCAACTCTTCTAGGTTCATCCACACTCCAACTTCTTTGAATTTATCCATTGTCTCAATGCCTTGCATTCATTCATTATTCAACCTGCTCAAATATTCTAAGGACATCCATTGTCTCACTTCCTCAAATTCCATCTATTTCCAAAAACTTAAAGCATTTGACACAAGTTGGCATCCTAGGAAAGTGCTCTTTGTCATATTCAAGTCATGGTTCCTTCCGGTCAAAGGGTTAATCCTAAACCAATGAACATGTCATAAATAGGGTTTCCCATGTACATTCAAGAAAATTTGAAAAAGTATTTTCATATTGGGCAACAGTTGCACCAATGCCTGAACTTGTGTTTTATTTGCAAAGAGAGCTTGCCACTTGAAAGCAAGTGACAATAGCTTCTCGTTTGAGGTGGTCTAGCCTCTAGCATAGTCTCAGACTCCCTCAAATTTTGATGCAAAAGTTTGTTACCAAATGTGTTACCAATTCAGCCTATGAGTACCACTGAAACCAAACTTTATGGGCCGTGTAATTGTTTTGTGGGAATATAGAAACAATGGAGTCCCAAAACAACCCCTGGCCCCATTTATGTGGCTTGCCACTTTGAGTGAGCTATTTTGCATAATTGAATCCGTTAGCACATTGACTGAACTTAAACTTCTTGGCAACATGTACCCTCAAACTTCCTAAGCATTATCCAAATGTTAGGTCACTACATTCACATAGGCACTCAAACTGTGGGAAAATCATCTAGAAAGGGAATGATACCATAAAGTATTCCACCTACATTTCCCCAGCGCTTATATATCATCCAATTGACCATGAAGGTCACTTCTATGCTGTTACAATGTCAAGGTAACACTCTGCATTGAAAACTGGAAATGCAATAACTGAAAGTTAAATCACGGTATCATCAGAAGGTGGAGATATTAAAACCCATTTCATCATAAAGTAGATAATCATAAGTGTAATTAAAGGTTGAATTAGATTGTCAGTGAATTTCAAAAATATTCCTTCTGAAGACGACAATTTCTGCATTTTGTGATACATTTGAATTTGGAATGCCAATTTTTTTCCTCTAAAAATTCCATAATCTTGATATGGATGAGTCAACTAGAAAAATATATCAAGAGTATGTCCATACTCCAGAACCTTACTATAAAGTGTAGAAAACTACTACAGATGATTTGTCTCTATATACTCCGAATTTAACCATTTACGATATTTTATTTTCAAGGTTCACTACTTGTGTCTCAAAACCTTCCTATCCCACTTATTAAATTTATCAATATGATTAATGATTGGTACTCATTACCCTTTGAGACCAACACAATTTTCATTAGTTTGTTAACAGGTAATATGTCGCCAATTCAGCAGATCTAGTACTTTCTTGGATGTTTCTTTCATGTTTGTGAGTTTTTCTGATTGCCTTCATTTCCCCAATTGTGCTCCTCACAAACAACAGATTGATCAGCACTGGGAAGTCTTAAATTGTTTGCATGTCTGTTCATGCAAAATTTGCTTTCAATTTTTAACAATTTCAACTTATTTAGGGTGCCAAAAAAAAATGGTTGAAACTTCATGAACTTCTTTGTCAAAATCAATGTCCCTGACATGTGACATCCCTCACCCAAGATCGGATAGCCTATTAGCCTGTGCGATGTTGGTGAGTTTATCGAAATATTCAGTTTAGAAAGCCAAAGCCATGTGCATGTCATGAGTCCCCGTGCAAACACTGAAAGACCTGGTTATTATTTCTTCAAGAATATTATAATACTGGGGCTCATCCTATCTTCCATGTTCCAGGCTTCCATTCCTGCCTGAACCTTTGTCCGGCCTCAGTTGCTTTTCAAGCTGAGCCGCTACATATTTTTCCTTTTCTTTGCCACTTACAAAAGTCTCACGTCTGAAACACTAAACAGTATACTTTCAGAACCAGAATAAAAGTCCACAAGTCCAACCTGGTTCATCAAGGCAATTCCTTTCCTGTTAAGAATCCTCAGACTATCCATCCAACAGACAGGGGCTCAAGTGCCACGAACCAAGATCAAGATTGGCCACTGACGTAAGAGCAGGGCCCCGACACACATAATCCCACCCTGACCCAAAAAGAAAATATAACCCATATTACGTCTAAATGACATGGAATTGTATAAGACTGGCAGAATAAATTGCTAGCAGATTCAGTGGGTGCAATTAGGTGGTATTACATCTGAGATAGAAATGAAGGTTTTATGCCCTCAAATCAAATCTGATCCAACAGTTATTGGTGTATGAACTATGCAGGTAACCAGACCTCACTTATGCTTGGACATGTGAGGAAGAACATGGGATTTGCTCGTTCAAAGCTACAGCTAGATGCTAAGAATCAATCAGTAGATGCACTAGTAGATAGACCTGCATGTGAAACCAAAGTCACATGATATTGATTTATAAAACTGAATACCTGCCACAATGTGTAGCCGGAAGCTGCTGATTATGCTGAATATGGCCAAAATGCTTTGTGGTGGAAATTCAAACCTTCATCTTCAAAGTCAATAGACACTATCCAAATGAGATGCAAATTATGCTATTGTTGAGGTTGCTGTGACAGGATCTAAGCATTCACACAGTATACATGATTGACTTGCATGGAATCAGCATCACTCCGGCATCTACAAGGATTGAAGGATGGTATGTTTGTCTTCACCCATTTCAACGATGTTGTGAACAAGACTAAGCCAGTTCCAGGTTTTCTCACCAGCTTCTGGGAATGAAAAGTATTCACCAGACAGGAAGGAACCTCTGTACCATGGTAGTATGCAGCTGTTTCAGAAGGCAAAATTCAGCAGGAGATGAGGATGAGAAGGGTCCCTCCCAAATACATGCTCTTAGCACTGCCACGTTTGAGATCCAATGGCTGTTGCTTTCTGAGGGAACAGGGTTAACCAAATACAAACAGCTGCAGTTGCTGATCCTGTCAGTTTCTTAATGAATCAAAGACATTGAAACTTCTTGATCTGATTCTCAGAGAAGGTCCTTAGGAGAAATGTAAGCCTCTTTAAAGGTTCAGCCATGCTCAACACATCAACATGGGCTCCTTTAAGAAATCTTCAAGGACTTTCCTGTGAAATCTTAGCTCAGGAATCCAGTAACAGGACATGAACTGAATCTAGGAAATTAAGGAGCAAGAGAACAGGTATGATCAATCTTTTGTTGTACTGAACTCCAGGAGCAAATTCCTTCTGCAGATCCTTCAGGTGTCTCTCCCAAACAAATATTCTAAAGTGTTGTAAAAGAAAATCCATAGGTCAAGCCTGTTAACTGTACTCCTGATGCAGGTCCCCAAACAACCTCCTAGCCCAGCAGCAATATATTAAAAGGGATTTCAAGAAATTCAGTCTCTGAGCCTTAGCTATGCCATTCATCTGTCACCTCAATTCTGCTCACTAAGTTGCCTACAGACTTGGTGTCAAGGGACAATAATCAAATGGAGACTTAAATGCCAATGTCTTCTTGCTATCGGTAACTCCTGTGCATTTCCCATGGAAACCCTTCAATGTACACTGATGCTATTATATGGATTTGTCCCATGTAATCAATTGTGCCTGTGGAGAGTCTCTAGGACAAGGTTTCTCTGGTGATGGCACTTGAAGTCAGAATTACTCCCCTATTTGTAAGATTATCTCTCATAAGAATCGAGAAATCTCCGCTCACAATTAAGAAGAAGCAAATCAAGGTTAACACTTCTTCATTAAGCCACAGAAATTTCCAGAGAAGGAAAGACAAAACTGTGAACGAAGGCACCATGAAACAAAAACCAAAAAACAACATAAACAAGAATGCAGTATCAATAACATGCCAGTCTCACACCTGTTCAGGGACCATCATCAATAACATGTATGATAGTGACTTCTCCATTTGTAAGACTTGCCCGTGTTGCTGGGGGACTGGAGCAGAAGATGAAGAGAAAAAAAAGGGTGACAAAGGAGGATAAAGAAGAGAGACAAAGGTGCAGAATGGGAGAGGCAACAGATGCAGTAGGGTATATTGAAAGAACCACATCTTCTCTCGCCAAATATTCAGTCTCTCTCTCAAAAAAAAGATTTCACAATTCTTCACTTCTAAATAAAACTACCGGTTGTTTCAGAGCAAGAATTTGTTGATGTGTCTGTTGCAAAACTCCTGTACATTGGATTAACAAAGGAGTATTGGGAAGTCCAAATCAATGCTGTTTATATCAGCTGTGCAGAGCAGCAATCTCTAGTTCTCAGAGGAGCAGGGCTGCAAGCAATTGCAGGTCTGCAGAGAATGCATCAAGAGTTTTTTTCGAAGTGTTAGATGGTGGCAGAAACAGCACAGGGAGTTGGTAGCTTTGATTTGATATGCTCATGGCTGGAACAATTATGGTGTAGGATGGTACAAGAGGGTTCTATTGATGTCAACATCACCAATTTATATAACATCAAATCAGAGTTTGTACAAAAGGAATGTGGTGAGAGAGGTCTAACAAAACTCATTACTTTCATTGTAAATTGCATGAGGTAAATTATGATGTTTCACTGGGATTCATTTATTTATATTACAGTCCACTAACTATGTTACAGTCCACCCAGAATTTTGGTACCCTCATTGGTAACAATTTCATGAGGCCTGCCACTATCCTCATCAGGGCGGGCATCTTGATACTTACATTCTCAATACTAGTGACAGTTAGGAACTAGTCACTGTGTCTTATGAACTATGAAACAGATCAGAATTGAAGGAGCTTACTGTGATGGAATTACCAGTTTGACAGCACACCAAAGTGGTGACCGCTCAATTCCAGGCATCCAAGCAGTCACTTGTGAAGTCTGAGACAATGAAACACTGGACCAATGAGAAGTCAAGGAGTTTACTGGGCTGAAATTACTATCTTGAAAGAACACCAAAGAGGTAATAGCAACAGCTCAAATCCACACAAAACAAACTTTCACATCCAGGTGTAACAATTCATGGCTGTTTGAGCATAAATTTACCTCTTCTCACCATTCCATAGGCAGAGATGCTGTTTGCATGCCAATCAAAACCCTGTCCAATTGCTGTATCTATGTCTGGCATGGAGGACTCAGGAGAATGCCAAAGCCAATTGATGAACTGATATTTACTGCAGACAAATTAGCAGACTTTGAGAAACAGTTTGCCCCTGGAGCACAAATCCAGTATAAGTGGGCACAGCCAATTGGAGAATTAGAGCCACTAGTGGTATATCTGTCTAAAGTTTATTCCTCAATTCCTTTCGTAAGATTTTGCCCGAAGGAGTAACTGGGATCTTGTCAATGAAGTGAACTGAGTGAAGCTTCTTGTAAAACACAACCTGCATTATCACAGCATAGAGTACAGGTCAGACAACCTCAAGCTAGTGGGCTGCTCAATGTCACAACTTCCACCCACAATTGTGAAGTTACATTTGGCCCACAACACAAATACTTAGAAGCCACATACTAGGTGGTTTTAGAGATCCCCTCATTGCTTTCATAGATCCCCCTCCTTGTGGAGCCCCATGTCTCAGGTTTTTTGGCTTCTACCTGAGAAATATTTGTCTTCCCAACCAACCTGTTTACTGGAATACTTCTAGCATGACCTTGTGTAATTTCCCAGGATTCAGCCATGAATTGTTATACCTGGATTTGAAAGTTTAGAACATGGAAATTCATGAGGCTGAAAACATAGAACATCTGCTTGCATGGCTCTAAATGTCCAGTTTTCAGCCATGAAAATTTAGAGCCATGCAAGCAGATGTTGTAATGACCATGGATAACCCTAAAAAGCAGAATAATACCCTAGCTGGAAAAATGTCGTACTGGAGCAAGATTTTAGTGTTCATTTACAGATTCCAAACTGAATGTTTCTGCTGATTACAAGGATCTGCAGGGGTCCTAAATGCTTATCAGAACATGAAATCTACCTGCTTTGCAATGAAGGCCTTCACATCCTCTTCACTGAGATTAAAGCCTGGAGCCTGTACAATGAATGCAACTGGTACTTCTCCAGACATTTCGTCCTTACGGCTGCCAAAAAAAATTGCAACAAACCAGTTCCTTAGCATAACACCCATCACCAATCAGAACTCCAGCATAAACGTGGAAACACATGCCAGACATGCCTCTGCCCACGGGGATTACCTATTGGCCTTTGCAGGCCCGTTCAGTTCCATCCTGTCACAAATGTAATCCTGAAGTACTGTAATTGACAGCCAAGAGAGGAAAAAGTCAATGTTTGTGGGCACTTACGGGACTACAGCTGCATCAAGAATTCCATCGTGTGATATCAGGAGTGCTTCAAGTTCTGCTGGTGGCACCTGTAAACATCCACACATGGAGGGTCATGCAGCCTGTCAGCAAACAATGAACATGGATGCTTGAGGAATGGAGGCTTGCAGTATTGTTTGACCTTTCTCATGAGGCCAGATTAAACCTTAATGACAAACTAGATGACTCAGTTGTTGACAGTATCCAGTTGTAGCCAACTCTACCTGGAAACCTTTCACTTTGATGATTTCCTTAACACGGTCTACAATGAACATCTCCTCATCTTCATCAATGAAAGCAATGTCGCCAGTGTGTAACCACCCATCTTTGTCTAATGTGTGGGCTGTGGCTTCAGGATTGTTCAAATATCCTGCACATTAATGACTACTGCAGTTTATTAGTAAAGACCTCCAATTCTCATTTGAATTCACTTTCAGCACTACCTTCTCTAACTAATGACTATTGATCCCATTGTAGTTTGCCACTTGCATTTAGCCCCTTTGACACGGTGAAGCAAAAAAGCATTGAGATCATTGGTGATTGGTGTGACCTAGCAATGCTTGTATTCTGGCTTCTGTTCAGGCACTATAACACAATCAAACAGAACCTCTTTCATTTTATTTTTGACAAAGAGTCACATCCTCCATCTCCTCCCACCAAAGAAACTGAGCATGAGCTGCCAGATGAGGTTAGAGATGGACCTTTCATGATTTGAGGTCCACGAATACAAATCTCGCCAGGCTGGTTGTAGGTCAAAGAAAGGCCAGTGTCATTGTCCACAATCTTCACCTCAGAATTGCGCACCACTGTTCCACATGAGCCTGATTTCACTGGGAATGGCATCTTTGCAAATGCCAAAGACATGGCAAGCACTGGACCAGCCTCTGTCATTCCATACCCCTGCCACCAAACAAGAGCACACACATCATTTTAACCACCATTCTACAGTTGGAGAAGCACAACAGGGTGAATGGTGGAGTTCAGATGCCTCCTGGGTAAATGGAGGATACAGATTTACATCCGGTAGTACCCTCAAAAGTCAGACCTTGCTCACAACACACAATAGTCAGTTGGTTGTCTCCTTCCCATAACATCATGTAGAATGTACTATGAACCAAAGTCAGAATAAGGAACCAAAATCCAGGACAACCAATATTTTACACCAACAATCCAACAGATGATTAAAGATGTCCAGATGATGAAAGTTTGTATTGGACCCAATGAGCTAGAGTCCAAAGTGAACTCAAAACAGGAGAAAGTAGGAGCTGGCCAGTGACAGCATTGGAAGGTAAGAACCAACTTTTGTATGTGGGCTAGGTTTCAGTTTGCCATAGCAAATCATTGTTCTCTGAAAAATATTGGACCATGTATGAAGAGATGATGGATCCACCAAACAGAAGCTCTACCTACTGAGATAGGTAGAGAGGGTGTGAATTGACAAAATCTCAGCAAACAGTATTGCAAGAGATTACACCAAGAAGGAAGAAATGGAAAGGAAGAAAACATGGGCATGCATCTATTTTGAACTTACCTGCCCAATGACAGCACCTGGTAACCGTGCTCTGAATGCATCTTCAAGCTCCTTTCCCAGAGGTGCAGCACCAGACTGCATCATCCTCAGACTGGAGAGGTCATAATTCAGCACAATTGGGTTCTTGGCCATGGCCAACACAATGGGTGGGACCGCTGGCAATACTGTGACCTGACACATAGGTCAATTTTCAGTAGCAACAACCAAGCATTTCGCAATTGTGGACTCATTGGAGGATTCCATCATCATCCCTGCATGTGTAAGCTCTGCAGACATCTTCAACATCTGATACAAACAAACAATGGATGGTTTGACACATTGATTTTTACCCCAGGAAAACAAGATGCCATGTCCTTTGGTACTAGCTATCCAGTCAAATGTGTGGCAGAACCATAGTCATGACACAAGGAATGGTTCAAGGGGAGGAGGCACTCTAAAGAATTTGAGATAGAAGTTACCATTGGTTCTTACCTTGTATTTTTGAATGATCTCCAGCATAAGCTGGAGATTGAACTTGGGCATGGTGACAAGAGTGGCTCCCACTCTAAGTCCACAAAGCATGATAGAGTTGAGGGAGTAGATATGGTACATTGGGAGGACACACATCACGAAGTCTTCATCTGTCATATAGAGATTGGGAATTTGGCCATCGACTTGTTGAGATACACTAGAGAGAAGGCTCTTGTGAGTGAGCATCACACCCTTGGGCAAACCGGTGGTGCCTGATGAAAATGGAAGGCAAACCAAATCATCTGGATCTATGTCCACAATTGGGCATTCTCCCTCATCAGCCTCGAAAAGCACAGAAATGTGCAGGCAAGAATCCACATGCTTGTCAATTGTGATAATCTGGCAATGTCAAGCCCCTAGTTAGGACATCTTTCCATTACGCACACAACACAGATTCTATGATCGCAGTAGCTTTCTATTATGTTTTTTCTATTAGCTGTGCTTGCTGTTATCTTGCAGCTCTACTGGTCTAGCATTGAACAATTCCCGAAGCTGTGAGAGATGTGAGTCAAACTATGATTCACCATACAGCACAATCTGTTCTTTTTCTCATGAGAGTATGTGTTTGCAGAGTCCCTAACATGATTAATTATAATTTTTCACCCCCACTTGCAAATCTCCAATGGAATGTGACTGTCCTTGCAGCAAGAAACAAGGCCCTATGTCAATGGCTTTCTATTGTTATATGGAAAGAGACCCTTATGTTAGCATAATGTTCAATCTATTTCTCTTTTTCAATAGGCTTTCTCCTACTCTGCCTTTTCAGACACCGCCAAAAAAGGCATCAGCAAACGATCCGTGCCTCGACAAGACTGCGTGTGCGCCATATGGCGAAGTGTTCTCTGTGAGTTGAGCTCAGAGGCAGTTAGAAAATTCAGCGTTCTGGAGAAAAAAGTCACGGAAGGACAATGCGCAAGTAGGTACCTGCAAATCCAATGCCCTCAGTTTCTCAACGTACGACGAGTGAGTGACGACCATGGTTGCACTGGCGACCCGGATCTGGTTCTCGAGTTCAGCAGGCGTGTAGAAAGGATTGGCAGTGGTGACGATCGCACCTCGAATGGCAGCTCCAAGGAAAACTGCCACGAACTCGCAGCCGTTGGGTAACAGCACGGCTATGACTCCCCCTTTCTCCACACCCAATTTCATCAACCCAGCTGCCACGCGCTGAGAGAGAACGGCGAGTTCCCCGTAGGTGAGTGCTTTCCCGGTAATTCCATCTACAATTGCGACTTTGTCAGGCCACTGAAGTGCTTTCTCCATGCAGTATTCAGCCAGAGTCATGTGATACGGAATGCAAATGTCTGGCAGCTTGGAGCGAAAAATGTGTTCTCGTGCTTCGGGTCGCTCATCCAAGCTAAGCTTCGCTGTCTGAGCTGGTAGCTGCGCGATATCATCTTCCAATCGACTGATAGCATCTTCCGCCCTACTACCCTGGGCCATCTCGAGCCAGCTTCTATTGCTCAGTAGCTCCGCATGCGCTCATGCTCTTCTCTGCACATCAGAAACAAAGAGCCCGAAAAATTGCAAGAAACACATTGGAAAAACCTCTGTCGTGACACATTACTACAACCACAACAACAACAAAGACATCTGAAACACACAGAACCAGAGCAACAACTTCAGAGCTAATGTTACCTCCTGACAGAGGGGAGGCGTTAAATAAGCTAAGGGTCGTTATTTCAGACCAGACAAAAGTACTAAGGACCAGAATGTGCATAACAGGACACAATGTCTATAATGGGCAGCATCGAAATGTGTTGGGCATCTCCAGACACATCTTGGACGCGAAGATTGGCAGCCAGGGAAAAAAGAAGCAGGCAATACGTTTGACGTCTGAAACACACAGAACCATATCAACAACTGTACAGTACCTCCTCACTGAGTTGCTCATTCTACTGAATAATGTCGATATCGAAGTGTGCGTATTAATTTCCCACCCCTAAACTCATAGAACATTTACTGCTGGTCATAAATGAATAATAATGCACACCAAATACTTGTTCATGATTGCGGATTGGAGTTAAATACTGAGTGGTGGCATGCACTGTTCATCAGTCTTATTGAGAATCTTTACTCGCAGTTGCCCCCAATGTTTTGGATGAATAAGTTATCAGTAAATAATTGCGGACTCTGTAGAATTTCTCTGGCTCACCATTTTGGGTGAGGCTGACAAAAGTCACTGCATAATCTGATACTCAGCGTTGTATTTAATATGCTGAGACTCGCAAAGGCCACGGCACAGTCTAATACCTGCTCTTGATTAACGAAATGCCAGGGAGGGTTCTTCTAGGCTTGCTCTATCGGGACTACCTCCCCCCTTCTTCAGTTGATATGCTTCATGCGACTGGCCGAGGTTCCGGCACTTAGTGGTTCCCTTACCTGCATGTGACTCCCCTCTTTGGGGCTCTTTTGCCTGCATGGACTTCGGTCCTTGCTCTTTTTTTCTTTTTCTCTCCCATTCTTGGGTGCTTTTTTTTATAAAGTTTGGCAGGGTTTCCAATGCCTAAATTGATTGATCCAGGTAGTTTATTTATTGATTGATCTTATATTTACAGTCCTAATTTAATGTTTATGGGCAAAGCTTGAGAACACTAAATAAGTAATCTTGGATGTGGGATAATGCTGTTGCCAAGCCAAATGCCAAGAAGGGTGGAGTTGCACTTACTAGGCCAAAAAAGAAGAGCTGCATGTGACATTGTCGAAGTTTTGCTCGGTTTAGACTTTCTCCTCTTCAATGCCCTCCTATTCCCCACTCCTGATCTCTCACTTTCGCCCCTTGCAGGCCCATCCTTGTAACCCTATTCACACTACTGATCTTTTATGTGTTACGTAATGCCCTGGCAATAGGGCACCAGCGGTGGAACCCGAATTCATTGTGTAATGCCTTCTGGCAGGGCATTATCTGGCGTGATGATCAAGGCAGGCCAATACAGCCGAAAGCCCCATCGGACAGGGCCAGCAAAAGCAGGGGAATGTAGCAAAATGGAATGCCTCCCCACAAGTCATTCCACTACTAGTTGAGTTTTCAGCGGCTGAACAATAATCTTTGTTTCACCATTCATTCATTGATTTTGAAGTTAGCAACTAAACTATGACCTACCATTTCTGTCTCTTTCTCTTTATTTTTCTTTCTTAACGAAGTTTGGGAGGTCGACAGCAATTAAATGCAAGTCCTCAAAGAAGGTTCGCTTATTGGCTTGAAGTGTCATATATATATATATATAGAGAGAGAGAGAGAGAGAGAGATACATGTGTACATTGTGTCATAGGGTACTTGATTGATTCAAGCCAACAAAAGAGGCCAATTCCAAATGAAGTTCAATTTCAAAAGATGTCAGCATCTTTGAAAAAAAATAGAAGAGCGAAACCTAAAAAAGAAATGGGTGTGTTAAGTTGCTCTACTTTCTAAGCTTAAGTTAGTACTTACAGGGGGGCGCTCGGTGCTCCACGATTATCATGTTCATGGAAACTCAGGTGCTTAGCGGGTAACTGCTGTGCTTCTTTGTGAGCTGTTTAAACTGAGCAACAGAACATTCTGGGCCCTTCTTGACCTCTGAACCCGACGTCACTCTCCCACCATTTGCCACAGTAACAACCAAAAAAGTTACTCATACCAAACTAGTTTCCTGAGTGCTCACTTTCTATAAGCAGGCAAACAGTGAGTTGGATTTCTTAAACCGTTTGACTGGATTAAGTAAGGGCAGTTTGTAAAGTCAGGCAGACATCTGCCATAGCAGTTCACTCAACCTTTGGCAAATTTAATTAGAATGCTCTTTACAAATTTCTCTCTCATGCTGTATCAGCTGGCATACAATTCAATTTCCGTAGTTCTTAGCTGTTCATGAACCGTTCACCTAATGACTAGCAGATCGCAAACTTCTGGGCCCCCCGGGTTTTCCTTTTCTAGAAAATTGCTTCCCAGCGAAACCACAGGTTACTTGTGTGAATGTGTAGGGTAAAGCCCCAGGGGACCGGTCATTCCCACGTCAAGGGGCCTAGGACGGCTTGGGATCCTGTACATATGTGGATGGAGAGGCCCTCCGCCCCACCTGAGCCTCCTTTTTGCCAGGGGCTGACGACCACCAAGCCCCCCATAAATATTTGTAAGCGCGTTATCATCCATGCTTGCCTATACTAACTTCAGCCAATCACTTTCCCCACTTTCGGCCACTTCGACCTATTTACAGTTTAGGAGGGGAACTTTCATATACTACTCCTTAAAGAGTGGGAGGTATCTTACAGTTCCAAGTTCCCTCCCACTCCAAAAGAGTAGGTGTAAGATGACTCCTATTTTCTAGGATAAACAGGTATTCACGGATATAATGTGCCTCCAAAAACATTAGGGAATTTTTTGGGGTGATTTCTAAGGTCCTGACCTCCCAACATTTCTTTTATTGGCAAATTTTCGACAATTCCCTCCCTGTGGCAACGGGTGGCTATTTTTAAACAATGAAAAAACTTACAATTTAAAGAAATTTGCTCAAATCCAATCTTGTTTGGACAGGGCTCGCATGGGAGGTTACTTAAAGCTAACATTTTTAGCCATCAAATGGCACCTAATTGCACAATCACTGTGCTAAATTCCTCCATCCTAGGTTTAGGGTTTGCTATTGTGGCCATTCCCAGATTGTCACTCTCCCCAAATCCCAAACCTCACCTACGAAGAGGTTGCCATTATTTTGCTGATTTCCACCAATGTTTTTGTTGTTTCTCTCTACTTGGTTTGGCAAGCCAGCACCATGTACTTGTGCAACGTGCTTTCACAAGGGCTGTCTAAGGAATTCAAGTCTCTCAAGTTTGAAAGAGGGTGGAACACAATTGTGAGTGATCTTAGAAGTTGAAACTTAAACGTTAGTCAATTGTCAAGTTTTGGATAGTGCCTCTAAGTTAAAGTTTTTCCATTGAAGATCCAACTCCCAAGTTCCAAGTACACTCATGGTTCAACTTTAAGTTGTGTTGCTATAAGTTTAACAAGAACTTTCCTAGACTTTAATCCTTGTGTTTTTTAAATGTTGAAGTACATGTTCATTGTTTGTTCATCTTCATGGGGATTGGGTACCATTGGTAGGTACTGTTTTTTTTTTGTTGAAATGTTGAATTGTTTGTTGTAATCTTTTACATTGCATTTATCAAATTTGTTAGGGTCTAGAAGCTTTGGGCCATGCCACCATTAGGTCTTCCCAAAGATTTCAATCACAAGTCTTTTTTAATAATCATGTCCCTTTTACACGTCTTACACATGGTGTTAATTCTAGCCAAAGCCTTGGGCCTACTAATATTGATTGTGTTATTTTTTATTAAACCCAAGTAAACATTAACATTGAAAACAGTAAAAAAAAGGAAAAAAATTGTGTGAAACAAATTGTTGTTTTCAAAACACATGAGTTATAAAATTACTTTGAGCAAAATATGTGGGAAGTGCTGATGGGAGGTGCATCAAGTGAAATGCAAAGTCGACAATGAATTTGAGGGTGTGATAAAGCTTACAATGTCAAACTTAAATTCCTTGTGGAAGCAGTTGGCCACAAGAAAGCAATGATTACAACTACAAGTGTTATTTTTTATAAACAAACCAACATGTGTTTAATGAATGTTTATATGTGTCCAAGGGTAGGGATTCTATGGTGCAACAAATAGTTGCAAGTGTTGTGATAGAAAAAAAAAACTTGTTCAATTTGCATTCATCTTCCATTTGTTTTTTCACAATAGGCCAACAACAAAGATTGAAAGGTTTAAATTAGGTTTAAATTTAAAGGTTAACTTAAAAGTTAAATTTAAACTAAACTTAAGGATTAAATTTTTAAACTAAACCTAGGTTAAATATATAATTTAATTTAAACTTGCAACCTTTTCAAAATTATGACATATCCATAAAGATCAATTAATTTTCAAACAATTAATCTAAGCTTTATTTTTATTGGTTCACTTGATACATTTTACTAAATAGTGGTTTGATGTGGTTAAATATTTGCAAGCCCCACTTTCAATACATTTGCCCATCCCTTTCAAAATAAATTCAATTCATTATATAAATATAGACTTTCCATTTAGTTAGGATTCTCATAACCTGTCAAATAAGTTGAACAACACAAGAATGACCACATGTTCATTTTTATTTAATTATTTATAGTTGGTCAAACAAGGTTAATTCTTTCAACATGATTACAACTAGTTGTGTAATCATAAATTATAGTCATAATTATTTATAATCATCTAACCCTAATTATGGTTATATTTGATCTTCCTCATAATTTTTTTTACATAATTATAATCAATACAACATAGGTATAATACAAAACCAAGGATTAGAAGAACAAATGCATAACAACAAACTACCATTTTGGTAACAACCATAATTAGAAAGAAAATAATAATAAATAAAATGAAATTTATATAAGATATTTACTAGACATATAAAACAACAATTTTGTTACAACAAACATAAAAAATTTATCAACAATCAATATTACATTGAATTGTCAAATTTGAATATTTTTCAATGTTGTTAAAAAACAACATTTAAATTAATTCAAATTGAATGCACTACATGCAAGCAAAGGAAAATAACAAATATGGATTAGGAGTATTAGGAATATCTTAACACCAAGATAGTCTTTTAGATGTAGGAAATTACAAAAATAGAGTTGTAGAAGACATTTGAAAAGGAAAAAAAATGCATTACTTCAAATTAATGAACCTTAAGGAAAAACAAAAGAACAACATAATTGTCGCAACCCCACTTTGAGGCAAATGTGAAAAGCACTCACACTCCCGAAAATGGGACTTGGGAGTCCTCTGGGACTCCTGAAAACTCAGAACGCAATTGCAAGGGTCAAAACACCTTGCATTGAGGTGTTCTTTATACCGTTGGAAAGGTCTTGAAGTGTAGCCGAGCTCGAGGTGAAAAGTTATGAACGCCCAAAGTCCCGGGAGTCCAAACCTGGACAGTTTCGGGATTCCACTTTGGAAGTCCCGGGAAAAAGTGCCATTCGAATGCAAGTGCGGCGGTGAGATGCAAAGAATACTATATGGGGGAAGGTGCATTCGGATACAAGTGTGGCGGTGAGATGCAGAAAATACTATATGGGGGAAGG
>Ga0209611_10002093_pt1 | contig 34960 bp, 39 predicted proteins | sample S1TSphgellanicum_3_FD_187693 | JGI IMG/M metagenome (GOLD analysis project Ga0209611, IMG submission 187693) | Host-associated microbial communities from peat moss isolated from Minnesota, USA - S1T2_Fc - Sphagnum magellanicum MG (SPAdes) (version 2) | ecosystem: Host-associated > Plants > Peat...
GGGGGGGGGGGGGGGGGGGGGGGGGACTTTCTACTTGGAGAGTGGACTTTTCATGAAAGGTTATTTTGTTTCATTTTGTTTTCTATGTGGGGGAGGGAGGGTCAAAGCAAAGAGTTCCCAAGTCCCAACATGTTCCCCAAAGAGTTCTCAATAGCACTTCTCTTTTATCCCACATGCTTTAATAAATGTTGTCTTCCTTTCACCTCTATAGGTGGGCCAAAGGGTAAAGAACTCTATACTTCAAAATAGAAACCTTCTACTTTGAGGAGCCACCATAGTTTCATTTTTCTTGAGTGATGGGCCAATCAAATTGACTCATTGCCCCAAAAAAAAAACATTGAACATGGGAGGCACATCATCTAATTAATGCCATGCACAATAAGTATGGCATAATAGGGTATGAAAATACACAGCCCTGAAAGTTTTGATTTTGAAATATGTAAAATGAAGTACTGAAACTCCTCAAAACTAGGGTTACATACTGAGAGCGTCCTAAAAAGGTCAAAGAAAACTCAAAACTAGCTCTGAACCTGTCCGTCGCAATTTTCGACCTAGCCTGTAACTAATATATCTCGAGAGCATGTTGTCAAGGGCCATGTACAAGACGGTTATCTGTAAAGTCACCACCCTGTCTTGGTACTAGTGTGGGTGCTGGTTCACCCTGGCCACAGTGAAAATATATGTAACAGAAGTGGAGGCACTCAGGGAAAAGGAAAGACAGGATGAAACTCATGTGATGCATAATTGTTGAAATTTTTATTTATAGATGTGGAGGGATGGAAAGAGAAAATCTTAATACATGATGGATGCTTGTAGCAAGTGACAAGTTAGGGATGATTGTGCATCATGAAGAATTGTGGACATCAAAAGTTCAATTTTTTTATTTTTTTTATTTTGTATTTGGTTGTTTTGGTTTGTTTGCAGTTTAAGTGTGTTTGATGTTTGTGATTGAATGAAGCAATGCTGCTAAAGCTAATTTCAATGATGGAGCAGTTTTCAAGTTGCATTGTTGTTGCTCTTGGATGGGGTGAATGCAGATCATGGAGCTGGGTGATGGTTAGTTCTGGAGATTTTGATGGAGTGGATGGATGGTGGCTTTGGGGATTCCATAAGTTGGAGGTTCCTATGGGACAAGGTAGGTAGTTGTGGCAAATGAGCTAAGTTCTTCTTTTGAATGGTAACGATGTATTTTTTTCAATTTTTATTTTACTATGTGACTAATTGAGGAAGAATGCCCCATTGCTGATTTTCAATATCTGACCTTGGAACAAGTATTCCACTATGTTATGTGTTTTAAGGAAGGAATAGAAAATCTAGTGTTAGAGTGTAAGGACCAGTTCAAAGGATGTGATGACAGAGTCTAGAGATTTCATGAGCAATCATTTGTTGTGAGTTTTAGCGATCTTGAAAGAAATTGCTTAACAAATGGCGTTTGGAAGAGAGTACCTATGTTGTTATAAGCATTCCAAGGAAATGGGGTTTTAAAAGATTCATGGGCTTCATTAAAAAAAAATGCTGCAATGTTTTATGCCTTGTCTTCTTTGTTTAACTTCCAATGGGAAAGATCTTATGGGAAAGATAAATCAGTTGGGAATTGGGATTTTATTGTTAAGTAATTAATTGGGAGACTCATGACCAGTTGGCTCATTAGAGAAAATCATGACTGATTTGATCCCTTGAGGTCCATAGTTTTATGCTGCTTTCTTAAAAATGGTAGTATTGTTAGTTTAAGAATTAGTTATGTTGTGATTATTTCACTAATCTTGGATAATTATATGATCATTTTATTAAAAAATCTTGAGTCTATTAGAGAGTGTCATAACTAAACCACCCCTCCTTTTTTTGGCAACATTCAACTTACCATCAAAATCAATGGAAAAACTAATTTGAGTCCTATTTATTTCACATTATAAAATTTTTATTCCAAGTTATGTGTTTGAAGTTTTATTATGCTGAAGTTAGCCACACTTTAACCACGAGACTTTACGGATAACTCTAATGGGTGGTGAAGAATTTTGAAAAAAAAATGTTTGGTGAAAAAAAAATGTTGTCTGTTGATGTTTTATGTGATAAACACCTTTGAAATGACGCACTCCCAAAATGCACCCCATGCTGTTGTTTCAAACATGTGCTTAGTTTAGGAATGTTCCACTCCTAAGGGGTTACATTACTCGTAAAAAGTTGGTAGATTTTTTCATGTGTATGTGGAAGAAGGCACCCTAAATTGTTGATTGAAACCTCACATAGATTTCTCTATAAGACAATCATAGAAAAGATTTCCCCATAAAACACCAATTATGTTATGCTTGCAAATTCACTAGAATTATTTTGTTAGGTCTTTACATGAAGGGTAATGCCCAATGCCAAGGGCAATATCAAAAGAAGGGGTTGTGTGAGTTAGTAGACTAGTGCGGGCAAATGTTTTTTTTTTTCATTTTGTCCCATTAAGGTGTTTGGTTACCATTTACCCATAATAGGGGTGAGAGGTGGCATATCTTTTTTAAGACTTGTAGTTCCAATTGGGTATGCGAGTTAAAACATGATAAAGTTTACCAAAAAAGTAAACGTTTCCACTTTAACCATGTGCCTTTCATATAACTATTATAATGTAGCATCAAATTAGGTGAAAGTATGTGTCAAGTAACATTAGTTGGTTCTATTAAGTTTATAAGAATCTAATTCTAAAACAATTAAAAGCAAATGAATTTTAAAAATAGATAAAAAGTACATTTGAAACCGATTGAAAAATATGTGTTCAAACCTACTTTTTGGTTATAAATTTTAATGAAATTAATATGTAAGAAATTAGGAAATGAAGATCAACATATGTTTTTAGCAAGTTATTATAGAAATATATTTCCTTTTGGTAAGAACTTATTTGACACCTACTTGAAACCAAATACCCATAGTGAAAAGTAAACATCAAAAGCTACTTATATTTTGAAAAACCTACTTAAAACCTACTTTTATAGTTTGAAATATGAAAATCAATGCACATTACAATAAACATATATCATATATAGTTGTTGAAATGAAAACATTCAATGTTCCACAATTTTGTAATGGGTTTTGTTGTTATTTTAAATCTATTAATTCCAGTTTTGACAAGGTAATCAAGTTTTCACTTTATTTTGCTTACACCCATGTATAAATCTTTTGTTTTTCAAACTAGCTATGTTAAGTAGTCCATGTTCAAACTTTGTCATGAACACCTAAAGAATGTTATGAATTCATGCAACAACATTTTTTTTCACACTTAAGTTTATGAAACTATTAAATGGAGGACAATGTCAAATATGAGCCAACAAACAACCTAACATGATAAATTTTGCGGCTACAAACCAATGTGAAGAGGTGTTAAGATATGTCTTTGGGTCCTACCTATTGGTAATATGGGTTTTATCTTGTGGCTACCATCTTTCCACCATTCTTGCTTATCAAATAAACAATTTTGATTCATAATGCAATGTGCAAGCATTTATAAATAAAAATCACAAAAATTCAAATTCTAAAAAAAAATGAAAACATGACACAAAATAATAGAAGATAAAATTTTAAAAATATTGGAAAGGGAAGAAAAAAAAAACCTAGAAATGAAAATTGTAAAGTAAAAATGACCATTAATGAACCCCATGAAAAGTTACATCTAACTTAATCTATGCATTCTACAATTCAAAATCTCAACATTTTGATAGGATTGGTGTTTGTAAACTTCAGTACATGAACAACAAACTTTCCTGTAGCATGCATGCCAATAATGCATGCCACATCTTTAACTTGTATGATAGTGCAGAATGGAACATGACTAATGAGGATGTAGCTATAATATGGTGAATTGCTAGGAAGCAAAATAAGTACGTGTATCATAGAGGAAGTGAAGTGCCATCTAGTAGTAAGCAAAGCTTGAACACTAAGAAGCTTGAAGTCACAAAAAGTAAATATTACAATACCCAATTTCGAATTCTCCATAGTTCACATGATAGATCTTTGTTTTCAACGTTATACCATCATGTATGACACACATATGTGTGTTAATCATAAAAGTTTAACATGCTCCAAACTAGATAACATGACTTTATATGCAAAAATTAAATTACCAACAATGACAAACTATGGCACACAAATTGTTGAAAATTGGGTTTTCAATGTAAAATGCATTTGTTATGTATATGAAATTAAACACAAGAGACTAATTGACCATGTATATAATTTGAAGCACGTAGCTTAAAATATGTGCAGAAGACCTTTAATTTTCAAACGCTTTCACATCTTTGATCCATGGACATTGCAACAAAAGGTTTTCCAAATCCTTACCATAATAGGAAAATTATGTTTGCTTTACTAGACATTTGGATTTCATTGTCCAGATGTATCTTCAATCTTTCTACCATCACCATACATAACATCACCAAAATAATCCATTATAGGATATAGTGGTTCAAAATTGTGTTAAATCCAAGTAATTGCCACATCCTTGTAGTTGGGTTACAATTGTGAGGAGGTAACATGGCACCTTGGTAATGTTTTTGCATGGTGAATTTGAAATTTTAACAAATTGTTCATCAAGAAGGATGGGGTTGAATATTGACCACCAAAAGCCCCCCCAAGCCTTGGGGTGCCCCAAATGTGCTTGAAGAATAGCCAAATGGCTTGGAAATGTTATTTTTGTTTTGGGAGCCATCCAATATTATGGGTAGATCACCTCAATTGCATTCAAGAATTCTTGAGTTGGGAATCACCTTTCTAGTTCACAAATTAGCCTATAGCAACTTCTAAGCATTGTTGTTGTACATCTTCCACACATGTAGCCCGCATGTTTTTGGTCACCATGTTCATGACCTTCATGATTTGGTTTATGATATGTAACATACAAAACTTTCCACTAAAATAAAAGGCAACATACTCAATTTCAGTGGTACTAAATTATTGATGTGAAAACTTTGGTGAACTTTCATAATACATTATAAAAAAATCTACTTCAACCAGTTTTAGAGCATCAACAAAATCATATATGAAGGTCCCACGACCTTGTGCAAATTTGGAAAGACCTTGCACCACCTCAAGAAGGGCAATGACACAAGCAAGGCCCAACAACGTTTCCACATCCATAACAATTCATAGTTGGCTTTTGTAATTTGAACATTTGCACTATCAATTGCCATCTTCACAACAAGAGCCTTGTATTCATTCAAGATTCACTTGGATGGTGACAACATAGAAATCTAATGGGTTTTAATATTTTTTAGAATCTTGTTCCCTTTGCATTCCAAAACCTTAATTAGTTTAGATGCTTCAAGAACTCACTTAAGGTTATGGGCGAAAAAGTTATACATACCAGCAAACAATGTTTCAATTTTTGCCACCAATGTTAAACCATTAAGAGTTTGAATAACTGGGTTGGTGCAATGTGCCATGTAGTGCACACTATTCGCAAAAGGAACATGCTTTTGCACAAATTATGTTGTAACACTAAATTTGAGACCTTGGAATATTGTCACTCCATCTGCCCCAAAACAAACAAGTTTGTTTGCCACTTTTGTTTCGCTCAACCTTCCAAACTTAATGAAGCTTTCCACAATGAAACTGGTCAAATTATTAGATGTGACTCCATCAATAACACGTTATAAGTTAAGTAAAATTGGAACCTTCTTCCATTGTTCAACCACATAAGCATGAACTATAACCAAAATTGGTTGTCAAGGGTCGTCATTTCATCACAACTCATTGAGATAAACTATGTTGTTCGAACATCAATTTTTATAGCTTGCAAGATAATGCCATGCATTGTTTTAGCAATGGTCCAACTAATTATATTTGATTAATGTTTCTATGGATAGTTTTCAACTTTCAAAAATTGAAAAAGGTTTTGGATGCTTAAAAAATCTATCATGGGCTTAACTTGTTGCAACAAATGAAAAATTGACACAAATTACAAGTATTTCTTCTTTTTCTTTGTTTTGTCACCATTTGTAACTTTAATAACAACAATGTCCCATCCCTTAGATGCATACAACTTCTCATTTTACACATAAGCATTAGTAGGGCATATATATAATTATCCAATAATAATTTTAGGCCTAGCCTTTATGCACTTCTTCAAACTTGAGTGTTTGATGAGGGAGTTCAATTTTGGAATTAAAGATTTTTCCCTCCCTTCTATGTTAATGCAAATATTGCATTTGACCATCATCATTTTACCATCCTTCCCACAAACTACCTTAAACCATGAAAACCTTGTAGCCTAGTTATTTTGTTAAACCTTGTTTAATTCCCATTCTAACTTATTTGCCTTCTTCTTTGGTTTATTATGTATATATTTTGACAAGACATCTATAGACGTTGGTTCATGTATGGGTGTGTTTTCAGAAACCGGCATAACTTTACCCTTTAAAGTTACAAAAGACACAAGTAATGCAGGTGTTGGATTAACAGTAGAACTTGGACACTTTACTTTTCCATTAAGTTGATAAGGATTGGGGATTATAGACTTAGACCCTGAGAACAAGGAATGAAACTTGAAGTTGGGAGGAGGCTTGAGCGGTGCCATACCCATGTAAAGGAAAAATGGATTTCAACAAAAAAAATCAAGGTTTCGACAAAAGGGTTTAGGGTTTCACATTAATACCTTGGTTCTTTATAAAGACTCAATGGACTTGACAAACATAATAAACTTGACAAAACAATGAAACTTGACGACGTGTGAAAGCAACGAACACAAACACAATGGTGAACATGATTTGAACTTCAACCTCACCTATTAAGTGAAGTTTGGAAAATAAAAGGTAGTCTACAAACAATGTTCGACAACAATTGTTGAAGAGCCAAAATGGCAGTTGACAAAGTTTGAAAGCAATGAACATGAATATGTGCGAAAAGAACTTGAGCTTCAAGTTTGAATATCACGACCTACACAACATGCCTCAACAACAAAAATCACAAGCACAAGTACATTCAAATAACACACCTCCAACATGGAGTTCAAAGGCATAAGAACATTCAAGCAATAGAAGGTAATGGGAATTTCAACAATTGACAACACAATCTACAAAAAATGAAAAGACTGGAAGCTTGTTCAATGCATGAAAGCTTACTGATATAGAAGTCGGTTGAATTGGAAACAAACATTGTATTTATATCTTAATTGAGTGTCACCCTTTGCATTTTGCACTTCCCTAGCTTCTAAGAACGCACATCAAACATTAGATTACAAATTATAATCCCTTTGATCCTGATTTCTAAATATAAATGCAAAAGATCTAACCTAGAAAAATCAAATCAATTGGAAACTTATATTTATACTTGGAAACGCTCTATTTTTTTTTGTGCTTCCACTGTGTTGTTCAATTCTTGTGAAATCTAATTGGAAAATTCATCCTACAAAACACATTACAACATAAAATCTGAGGTCCCTACATGTAGCGATGTGTTCTTCATTGCTTGCATAATTGCAGGTGATGGTCGGGAGCTTGGAGTGCACTAGTTGGCAAAGAGGTACAATGCTTGTGTAATCTTTTGGCATCTAATGGATGGGAGAAGTAAGGATGAATGGTGCCATATCTAAACTATTTGTCAAGGCATTGGCTCATAAACCCTACCAAAATGTCGCATCTTGGTGACTTGAGCTTAATTTGACAGCCCAAATCACTCTATGCCATTGGCCAGGCCCTTTTTGGATTCGCCAGGATGCAAAAATTCACCTACCCCAAAAAAAAAACACTGGTGCAGACAAGCTTTTAATAATACCTTCAATTGCAGGCCTTACCCCATGCAAAGACCTGCCAAAATTTGTGAAAAAATGAAAGGTACTTCCAAAAAAACTAAAGATCCCATGGGAAAATTTGAGGGATAGCTGTGTAAGACAAAATGCCCTTTGATTCTCATTTTGGTGTACAAATGGCATCCAAGTATTAAAAAAAAAATTGGGCAGGTCTTTACAGGTCTTTACGCCACATAAAATTAACATACATACATATATGATACATATATGATGGCATAAAAGGAAGAGTGTCGATGGAACTTTCCACTTATATAAAAATGGAAAGAAGTAAAAAGAAAAGAGGAAAAGTTAAAATTTGCTCCATTGAATGATAAGGTAGTGATAATTAGAACCCCCGTCCAGCGGTCGGCGTCAGTTCAACCCTAAAATCCAACGCTAGCGCGGGATGCGCTCCGGGGACGCGCGGGAGTCGCACCACGCACGCACGCACGCACTAGACTGCGACGAGGCCTCGCCATCGCCATTTTCTCGTGCTGCCTGCGGTCGCGAAATCCGCGAACGAGTTGTAGTAGCGTCGTAGGTGAGGGGGGTGGGGTGGCGTGGCGTGGCGGCGACGACTATGCGCGTCGGCCCTCGAGAACAACTCCTTTGCCGCTTGCTTCTTGTGAAGGGATGCATCTGGACGCGTGTTTCTAGAGCCTCAACTCTTTTGCTGCGCGAGGCTCTTGGTTCGCTTTCCGGATGATGATGGTGATGCTGCTCTGCGGTATCAGGGCTAGTTTCGCTCTGCTGTTGCTGGTGCAGCTTTCTTGAAAAAGGAGCTGTTGTGCTAGGGTTTGGCGTCGGGTTGATTCATGCTTTTTACTCAGCCGATCGCTGCAGGAGAAAGTGAGGAGGGACTAAGTAGGAGGTGGATTTGTGTTTGGAAAGGGATTACGCGAGTTTGGGACCATTTTGTTTTTTCGTATGCGAGGAGAAGAAGTGTGTGTGCCAGAAGAGATGACGATGACACTGCAGAACGTAATGAGGCAGCAGCAGCAGCAGCAGCAGCAACAACAACAACAACAGGGGCTTACTATGTTTGCCCGAGATCCAGTGAAGCTAGACCCGACGGAGCACTTTGCTCACGTTCTCACGCCTCCGTCTGACAGCATGTTCACTGGGGTGGTGGATGCGTGCGGTGAGTCTCCTATCAACGCTCGAAAACTTTCCTCTGATTTCTGAAACCCAACCCTCGGTGTGTTTTTTTCTTGTTTCTTGATCAAAAACCGTACTAGGTTAGGATGTAGGGTATGGGTCAACTTTGTTGGTTAGCTAGTTAGATGCCCTTAATATTTGTCTCTTTCTGGTCTCTTTTTGCCATTGGTGTTATTTGGAAGCTACAAGCTTTTGTCACTCTCCATAGACTTCACAGACGTAGCAGGGAAGGCACAATTGCATGGATCATGACTCTCTCTTATGCCTGTGTTGACTGAAGTTTACATTTGATTGTGAAACCCAGGTTGCAGTTGTGTAACTTTTTCTTGATGTGTTTTGGAGATGGTCTGATGCTGGTCCATCCTTCATGCTCTTGACATTTTATTGCAGATTATGGTCTCAGTAAAGCTGGGTGCTGTGCATGTTGCAAAGTGAAAACCTAAATTGATGCAGTTCAATCTATTCTTTTTTCAGCATCTGAACAATGATGACTCCTGTGGGATGTTTTTCCTGGTCTGGATTGATGCATCAATTCCCTGCTTCTCCTTTCTTCTGTTGGGTGGGTCTTAGGTTTCTGTGAAGTAACTGGTGGCACATTTGTGATTGCAGTGGATGAGGAAGTGCTGCTGGGTGCGGCACATCAGGAGTACAAATCTGGTAACTACAAGCAGGCTCTTCAGCATTGCAGTCTGGTTCATGAGAGAAATCCACAGCGAACTGATGCCCTGTTGCTACTGGGTGCAATTTATTATCAGGTTGTTCCATTTGATTGTTTATTATGGTCTTTATTCTGACACTTGTGTTGCCTCAGGATCCAGATGTGTGTTCAGTGGTTTGCCCAAAGTTTTGGGCTGGTTATTCTATGCTTATCTGTGAAATGGTCAAGAGCTGATGAAGTCAGTGGGGAATCATTGCAAAACATCACTGCCTTTTCCCTCTCTCTTTCTTTGCTCTTACACTCCTCTTTCCCCAGGGGTATTTTTGTCTTTCTTGTCTCTGTTAGGTTTCTTGATCTAGCCAGCATCATGCCCAAGTTTTCCTATTACTACTGCTCATGATGACTCAGGTGTTCTAACTTTTGTTCTCATTATGTGACAGTTACATGACTTTGACATGTGCATTGTCAAAAACGAAGAGGCAATCCGCATTGAACCCCAGTTTGCTGAATGCTATGGCAACATGGCAAATGCTCTGAAGGTGTGCATCCTGGTTCTTGTGGGAATAATGATGATTCATGAAGAGATCTTGTAGCCACCTAATTGCAATAGTGACAATGAGCTGATTGTGTGTTAATAAAGGGTTGGCTGTGCTTGGTGGAGTTTCAAGTTTGGTTGGGATTGTTTTTGGGTTTTTGCAGTTAAGAATCCAAGGCTCTCCTTTGTCACAATGTTCTTTTGTATATATGGTCAATTTGCATAGCACAAGGTTATGTTGAAGTTCTTGTTCTCACCTTGAAGAGCATTTGAGATTTCAGGAGAAAGGCAACATTGACCTTGCAATTCAGTACTACACAGTTGCTATTGAGGTACTATCACTGAGATGTGGATGACAAACTATGCAACTCCCATTTGAGATTGCTCCTCTGCATCTGCATTAGCCAATTGCTAGTGTGCTCCTCTAATGTTTCAGCTTCTGTAATTTTTGAGCAGTTTGTACCAGTCACTTAAAATAAATGATACTGTTCACCTTCATTTGATTGTCTGTAATGGACTGTTTGCTTCAAGGCATCTACTTTCATGACAACCTTAAAGTTTGTGTAATTGTCAATATGCAGTTGAAGCCTAACTTCTGCGATGCATGGTCAAACCTGGCAAGTGCCTACATGAGGAAGGGACGGCTACAGGAAGCTGCTGAGTGCTGTCGTCATGCTCTCATGCTCAATCCTCGATTGGTTAGTTTCCTTTGTTTATGTAAGATAGTTTCAAGAATAATACTTAAGAATGGATGTGGGCCTGTACCTGTGCATGAGTAAAAGAGCAGAATTCAAAGTGGGATTGCCATTCTTTGGATGTGCTGGATTGTAAGTTTGTGCAGAAATGGGCAAAGGAGCACATAGAGGCAATTTTTCCTGAGTTCTTTTTTTGCAATTCATGTGAAGTCTTCCATGATTACTGTCACATCCATCTTGTACATGGTTCTAGCCAGCTTTTTGAATTGTTGGTGCAGGTTGATGCACACAGTAATCTGGGAAATCTGCTCAAGGCTCAAGGCTTGACTCATCATGTGAGCCTTATCTCCAAGATTTTCTCTGATAAGAAATGTGTGTCTGGCAATTATGTTGGCCCCTATCTTATAGCTCCTGGTGAAATTCTGTGGTTTGGACTGCTTTTGAACTGTAATCCTCATCCCTTCAGATCATGGAAGCTTGGATACCTGTTAACCACTCTAGAAATGTGCTTTCTTCAAATTAACATTCGTTTGGCAAACAGGCATACCTTTGCTACATGGAGGCAATACGGCTTCAACCTACGTTTGCCATTGCATGGTCTAATCTTGCAGGACTGTTCATGGAGACAGGAGAACTTCAGAAAGCCCTAGCTTACTACAAGGTCTGTACCACAGTAACAAGATCCATTTGTTGCAAATTCTTTTGTCCTCTTGCCAAGCATCTAGTAATGTGCCTAACTTTGGCATTAGCAACCTATCAGCATATAACTCAATGGTCATCTTTGATTGGTTTTTTTGGGGTTTTTTCTCTTTTTGTGTTGTTCTTTCTTCATGGTTTCTTTGGTCTTCTTGGATGGTTGTGTGGTTGTCATCTTGCATTTTTGCATATGTTCATGTCTCAATGCTGGTCATTGATATGGAGTCTTGTGTGTTCAAATGACAACAGGAGGCTATACGGCTTAAGCCCAACTTTGCAGATGCACATCTGAATCAAGGAAATGTGCTGAAGGTGTTCTTCCAAGTCACTGTACTGGGTGATTTTAATGTATTGGGCATGGACATGAGGCAGAGTGGCTTAACACAGTTCACAAGGCATACAATGCTTTAGACCTGCTGCAGTCTCTAGTATGTTTGTTGCCTTGGTAGAATATAACCGACTCTCTTTGTTCCCTGTAACCGGACTGAAAGCAGGCTACCTGTTTCACCTTGAGGTCGATGTCTTGTTGTTTCACTAAACATTTATCAGAGTATGTGAGCTGTACTTCACTGAGGCTATGACATGGTTGGGCAGGCACTTGGAAGACCTCAGGAGGCAATTGTGTGTTACCAGAGGTCTATTCAATTGCATCCGGACTACGCTATTGCCTATGGTACGTAGACAATTCCAGTCACTCAGAAAGTATATTCTGTAGTGTATGAACTCTGGCCAATAGTGAATGGTGTTTCCACTTGTTGTCAGATATACTAGTACTACAGCTCCTTTGATGGAGGACTGGATGGTCTCATTAGACATGCAGAAGTCAGGACCTTAAATTTCTGCATGTCTTTTGATACCAAAAATCTTCCCTTTCTCTTGGGTATTAGCAGGCAGTTTGGATCTCAATTTTGGACCAAACATGCACCCTAAGACTAGTTCCAGGAGGCATAGGTAGCAGAATGTGGGCTGCAGATAGGACTTTACGGGTTTCTAGATGGATATGAGAGCTTTTCATGTGCATGATTGAAATCTTTCAGAAGAATCAGCTTAAGCAGAGTGACACAATTCTGTGTGAGAATGTCCTTTACTGTAATCAAATATAGCTGCACCTGACTGTCTCTCCTTTGCGTGGCTTGTGGGTTGTCTCCTTTGTTCTATCACTTTCGTGAAGGCGCGCTGCTCGAGACATGAAAGTTGGGAACTTCCAAGTTTGCATATCCCTCACTTCAATAGTATAACTAAACTTAATGCGGTGGTGGACTTAATGTTAATCTGAAACTCCCCTGTACTTTCTTCATGATCATTACATGTATGGGGAGTCCACCACCGCATTTAAAAAGCTGGCTTTGCTCAATGCAAGCCTGGAACCTTGTCCTTGAATATCAGGTGTCTCCATAAAGGAATTCCACAGGGCACTTTTATTGGGCAACACACAGGTGGCAGCAGTTATGGATGATGGTGATGGCTTTTTGCATAATCATTTTCATCTGCGGCATCATCCAAGTTGGTAAGACATATGCTGAGGCCCATGCATATAGGGAGTAGGGGGTTACTGGGCTCTCTGCATACATGCCTGGGCTCTGATGGTGGGTGCAGGGAATCTTGCGAGTGTGTATTACGAACAAGGCCTTCTTGACCATGCTATTGTTCATTACAAGCAAGCTCTTCTGCTTGATTCAAACTTTCTGGAAGCCTACAACAATTTGGTATGTCTACTATCAATAATTCACATGAGTTACTGGTGTTCCATTCAGATGTATACTAGGGTCTCTTTCCTTGCATATGTAGTAGGCGTGTGCTTCCATAGCTCTCATTTATGTGACAAACAAGGTTTATTCAACATTCATGTCTGTTTTAATGCAGGGTAATGCCCTGAAGGATGCTGGGCGGGTGGAGGAAGCTATTAGTTGCTATCAGGTATAAATCATGGGAGTGTTTTGAATCATATGTCAAAGTTATGAGCACTTGGAGACCTAAAGTGAAGGTGATTTCTTTTGTTCATACTCTTCCCTTTTATAAGTGCCTGGCTAACACTTTCCCTTCTGGGTGGTTTCAGTCTTGCCTTGCTCTACAATCCAATCATCCCCAGGCTCTCACCAATCTTGGCAACATCTACATGGAGTGGTAATAGTCACACGTGAAGACTCACTCTTGGATGTTCCTTCACTTTGCTACTTTGCTGTGGTGATGTTCTGGAGAGTATAAGTTCTTTCTCTGGTCATGCAAGGTCCAAACGCTAATGATGGTCCATTCTTGGACTTTCAGGCCAGAAATGCTAGCCTGAATGGATCTTGATCCAAAGAGCAGCATCTGCAAGGCATGGGTGAATATCACACGTATTTTTGACTCTTGTTGCAATAGAAAAGTATGTTTGGGACAGCAATTATCGGGAGCTGACAAGTGGTTCTCATTTTGTTGTGGCAGGAACATGATCAATGTTGCAGCTACATTCTACAAAGCAACACTTGCTGTCACGACTGGACTTTCTGCCCCTTACAGCAATTTGGCTACCATCTACAAGCAACAGGTATGTATGTTGCCCCCATGTCCATTGCCTACATGTACTTGGGATGATGGTTGCATCTTTTTAATGGCAGATGTTCCTGTAGTTGTAATTCCAAGCTGTTGAGAGCTTGGGACTGCTTTTGCTACTTTCTGGGAAATGGTTTGTTCACTTGTTAGGGCTGATTCTGAGAAAGGAGATGGAACTTCTTCCTTCTTTGTGAAATTGTAGAGTGGGATATTGAGTGGGGGGGGGGAGACAGCTAGTGCTGAATATCAATATTCTCATTTCTGTGTCAGGGTCATTATGCGGAGGCAATAGCATGCTATAATGAGGTCATGCGAATAGATCCGATGGCTGCTGATGGTCTGGTGAATCGGGGAAATACACTGAAGGAGATTGGTCGGGTCAATGATGCAATTCAGGATTACATCCGTGCTGTCACAATTCACCCAACAATGGCAGAGGGGCATGCAAATCTTGCATCGGCATACAAGGACAGGTTATCTCTCAAGCTGGAGTCCATCAGGCTTGTAATTTGTGTCTGCTTGTTTCTATACTCTTTTTGTATGTTGTGGGTGTCCTCTGCATCCTTACAGGGAGTGGGCTTTATCCAAAAAAACTAATAATGAGATTCTCCTGTCTGAGTCGCTGTGGTCATCATGCCAATTTATGGACTCAATATATCTCAGATTCTTCGAGTGTGTCCATATATGGCTGTGTTCACATTCCAAGGGACGCAAGTCCAAAAACTATTCTAGAGATGGTCAGGGTGACCTGACTTTGCAGATGGAAAGTCTTGAGGCCACATCACCCTGAGAGTCTTTTTCCCATGGTAGGCAGGCTGGGTGAATCCTCTGATATCATCTTTTGCTGTTGCTGATGTCCTATTTCTTGTGGATACATGGACCAGTGGTCATGTGGAGGCAGCCATCAAGAGTTACAAGCAGGCACTTGTGCTTCGTGCTGATTTTCCTGAGGCAACCTGCAATTTGCTTCACACTCTTCAGGTGTTCTTGAGCTCACCGATTTCTGTACTGGTGATGTTAGAGCACAAGATTAAAATTCCACTTTAGTTTTGGAGTCTGGATCTTGTATTGAAGGAATCTACAAGAGTGGTTTCAGTTATGCCAATCAGTCTTGGTTCAAACTTGAACTTTTTTATGGAAACTGATGTGGTTTCTGGTGCGATTATTGCAGTGTGTATGTGACTGGGATGATCGGGATAACAAGTTCATTGAGATTGAGGCTGTTGTGAGAAGGCAGATCAAGGTGGTAGCTTTGTTGCCAAGCTTTTGATTCCATTTTCTAGATTGGCTCAATGTGTTGATGGATGTTCTGAAGTTCACAAGAGCCTGCACTTGGAGGATGCTCTTATTTTTGTGGTTTTGATGGGTTTTGCTCTATGTCTTTCTGCTGGTGACTGCATGCAATCCAAGCAGCACTGTCTGGTCTTCAACTTTGTTGAAGCTTTTGTCTACTCAATACTTTCCAGGTTGAGTAGGGTAGTTTGTGTTTAAACCAAGGTGGGTACACCAGATATAACTTGTAATTGTTAAGCATCTTGGGCTGGAAAAAGTACTGGAATGTGTGAAAATTGGGCAGCCTGATGCTGCAAATATATAGAGGCCACCTCATGGGAGGAGGGTTGTACCTATGGCTTAGGGGAGAGTCTCTTACTCACATATTTACTTAGCTTCATCTGTGTTTCTATACTTTGATTTGATGCAGATGCGAGTGCTTCCTAGTGTGCAGCCTTTCCATGCTATTGCATATCCAATTGATGCCATGCTTGCTCTCGAGATAAGGTATATGTCTTCAGAATTGAGAGAAATGCAAATTGCTTTGTCAAATGTTTTTTTTGTGTCTTCATATCTACAAAATGCCCCTGCAGTGTTGCACGAGAGAGAAATATGTTAATCTAATGCCCAAAGATGTCCTTGTCATCAAGAGCAGGGAATGAATTCTGTAACTTTGGACTGACTGCTTGTGGTGCTGTTAAACAGTCGTAAATATGCAGAGCACTGTTCCTTGATTGCTTCAAGGTTTGGAGAACAGACATTTACTCATCCTCGAGCTGCTTGTGTGAAGAGTGAAGGGGGTAGTGGCCGTCTACGAGTTGGGTATGTCCAACCTTTATTAGCTTGTCTTGCAAATTTTATAAAAGCTTCGAAATATATATATGTGGTACCTATTTTCATCGTCTTTGGCTATGACTGCAGTGTTTATCAGGGGTTCTAGAGTCACATACTGGTCATCTGATTTGCAGATCATTGTTCTGGTTTAACTGATGGTAGGTATGTGAGCAGCGATTTTGGAAATCATCCACTTTCTCACCTCATGGGTTCTGTCTTTGGCATGCACAACCATGATAATGTAGAGGTGAGCACCGTTGGGACTATCTGAATACTCTCCTGTGCAGCGATTTAAAGCATGATAGATTGCTTTTGGTGCATAGTTTTCAGTGTCTTACATTTCATTTTGGCTGTGAAGTATGTAGATTAACCTATGGTCTCTTCTTTCCTGCCTGTAGATTGTGACATTCATTTGTTAATCAGAGCAGGGCTCTGTAAATCGTTGTTTCTTGATTACCAAAGGTCTGTGTTGCTGCAGGTGTTCTGTTATGCTTTAAGTCAGAGTGATGGCAGTGAGTGGAGGCAGCGGATATCAGCTGAGGCTGAGCATTTTGTTGATGTCTCTAGCATGTCTTCAGATTCCATTGCTCACCTGATCTGTGATGACCAGATTCAGATTCTGGTAAATCTCAATGGCTATACTAAGGTAATTATGCTCATCTCTACCTCTGTTTTACAGATTCTTGAGACTTTGTAGTTGTAAGAAGTTTTTTGTCTTCCAGATGGTCAGTCTTATTGTCTTTCTGGAGGCAAAAGGCTACCCTTTAAAAGTTCTTCTAAAGAGAACTAGAGGGTTGCTTCTTAAAGAAAAATTCCTGTTTGGAATTTCCGCTTTTGGCATTTTCTGAATGATTTTGCTTCAGGTCTTGTAAGTGGGGAGCTTCTTGTAAGCCCACTTGTTCCTAGTCTTTCCCTGCTTGTCCTTTCCTTTAGTTTTTCTTTTCCCTGCTGCACGAAAAATTCCTGTTTGGAATTTCGGCTTTTGGCATTTTCAGAATGATTTTGCTTCGGGTCAGGTAAGTCGGGAGCTTCTTGTAAGCCCACTTGTTCTTGTTCTTGTTCTTGTTCTTGTTTTTGTTCTTGTTCTTGTTCTTGTCCTTGTTCTTCCCCTGTTCTTTTCCCTTTATGTCTCTCTTTGTTTCTTTGTCTGGTCTTCGTTGTGGGGTCTGTTGCTAGCCAGTAGTATGGCTGAGTCTTTCCCTTTCTGTCTCTCTTTGTTTCTTTGTCTGCTCTTCGTTGTGGGGTCTGTTGCTAGCCAGTAGTATGGCTGAGTCTTCCCGTTGCTTCCGGAATTGCAGCAGAAACTCAGTTCGCAGGCTGGTGCTTGGCACTGTCCTTTACCCACTGTAGGGAGCTGATGAAGTCAGTGGGGAAGGTGTGATAGTTAAGTCACTATCATACATGCTACTGTTGATGGTCCCTGAACAGGTGTGAGACTGGCACTTTCGTTCATACCGCTGTGTGTTTTTCGTGTTTTGTTTTGTATCTCCCCTTGGCTGGTTCTTTCTGTGGCTTCCTGAAGAAGCATTAACCTTGCTGTTTTCTTCTTCATCATGAGAATGGAGATTTCTCTATTCTTATGAAAGATATTAGTTTTTCTTTTCCCTTTCTGTAATTCTTTGTCTGGTCATTGTTGTTGTGGTCTGTTGCTAGCCAGTAGTATGGTTGAGTCTTCCTGTTGCTTCTGTAAATTGCAGCAGTTCGTAGGTTGGTGCTTGTCACTGGCCTTCACCCACTGTAGGGAGGTGATGAAGTCAGTGGGGAAGTTGTGGTAGTTAAGTCACTATCATACAGACTACTGTTGATGTTCCCTGAACAGGTGTGAGACTGGCACTTTTGTTCATACTGGCACGTGTTTTTTGTTTTTTGTTTGTTTTTGTCTTCCCTAGTTTGGTTCTTTCTGTGGCTTCCTGAGGAAGTGTTAACCTTGCCGTTTCTTCTTCATCATGAGAATGGAAATTTCTCTATTCTTATGAAAGATACTCTGTTTGCATATTCATTCAATTTAACTCTTTTCCATCAGTTCCTTGTTAAGGGTGACCTTGTGTTCTCAAACCCTCGCATGAGTTCCTCATTAAGTGTCTACCTTGATATCTTTGTGGCAGTAAAGCTTGAACTCTTTTTGACCACTTCCATTTGGTTCAAGTATGCAGGGAGCTAGAAATGAAATTTTTGCAATGCAACCAGTTCCCATCCAGGTGTCATATATGGGTTTTCCTGGTACCACTGGCGCAGAGTACATAGATTATTTGGTGACAGATGAGGTATGTCATTTGAATTCATGAATTGTTTATTATTGTAGGTTGTTGACAGGCTTCCAGTTTTCAAATGTAATTGAAGCACAATGTTTCAGCCCTTAAAATTTTGTATGTGGACCATAAGCGGAAATGAATGGGAGGGATCCCTCTTGAAGATTCGAGTGCATTCTTATTGAAGAGGCTTTGCTTATGTGTGTTGACTGATGAGTTTCCAAGAATTGGAAGAAGTAAATTTTGCACCAGTTTTAGGCTTCTGCATATTTCTTCTTTTTCCATGAAGGTGTTTAGTGTTTTATACCTGAGGTCTGCAGCTATACACTTCTGCATATTTCTACTTTTGCCATGTGATAGAGCAGAGCAGGACTTGAGTGTTTATTTGTGAGGTGTGCAGCTTGTGTCCCCAACTCAGTATTCACACATATACTCAGAGAAGCTTGTTCATCTACCACACTGTTACTTCGTCAATGACTACAAGCAGGTGAGATTTGACATCCAACTTTTGTGGGTGATTATCTTGAAGGTATCTTGTTCTTTCTCGTGTGACCTGTAGTTGTTGGTAGCATCAGTGGCTTGAACTTCAGGCATGAGGTGACCAGATTCTCTGACAGTTCATGAGCTCTGTAGGGCTTTTCACTTCATCTAGAAGCAAGTGCAGATTAGAGAAAAAGCATGTTTTTGATAGACGGCTCTATTGCTTCTCTGGTTAATATTTTAATTTATACATGAGCATATTGGAAGTCTCCAGATTGTTATCCTGGAAATGGAGCCCTCATGTTTTTTGCATAGATAAATGTGTTGTGCATGAGGTGTACTAGAAAACCAAAGTATCAAAATCTCAATTGCCCTGCAGAAGTTCTGATTTGAGGTCTCACTGTCAGTATATTCTTGTATGATCATTTAAAGTGATTTGCATGGGCTACTTTCAGAGAAACCAGGATGTCTTGGATCCTTTAAGCAACATGAAGCGCGCTGATTATGGACTACCAGAAGACAAGTTTTTGTTTGCCTGTTTCAATCAGTTGTACAAAATGGATGCTGATATCTTCTCAGCCTGGTTAGTTTTCTGAGGTCTTATTATCATTGAGTGCTGCCTATTCTTTTTCCTGTATTTGTCCATGAATGTGGCCCTACCATACATTTACTCGTTATATATGCATATGATTTGGTTGTATGTTACAGTATGTCAGGTGTTGAATATGCAAAACACTTCCACTTATTGCCAAATTGATGGACCTTGTATACCCACTGTTGCTATGCATACAGTTGGTAATTGGGTATTCTTGAAGAGACAACGTTTTAGATCTACACAGATCTGGATTGAGAAAATAGTGTTACATATGTGTTCCGTGTTTGTCTTCACATCAGTCTTTCCTTGTTGAACTGCCTAGCCTTTTCTGTTACAAAGGGTTGGTTCTGCTGTCTTGGTTCCTTCTTTCTTGTATGCTGATATGTTGTTGGATCTGAAATTGTTCAGTTATTGTTGCACCATCTCTCAGTTTATTCAGGTTAGTGTATATCATAAATATGGTGAAGTTCTCAATACTTTACAAAGATAATTTCATAATTGTCCTTGAAATTTGTTTATTTTAACAGGTGTAGGATTCTGAAGCGAGTCCCAAATAGTGCACTTTGGCTCCTACGTTTTCCTGCTGCTGGGGAAAATCGACTACGAGCATGTGAGCATCTTTCCAATGTTGTTTTTGTCAGAAGAGTACAGTTTTGGCTCTCACATGTCTTTTGTCTTTCAGATGTGTCCATACTGGCACAAGAATGCACCTAGTCTGAAAGCACACATGTTTTTGGTTGCAGTTGCAGCAGCACAAGGTGTGAGGCCTGAGCAGATCATTTTCACAGATGTGGCTGCTAAAAATGAGCATATCAGGCGCAGTGCCCTGGCTGACCTATTCCTTGATACGTATGTTCACCACAATGTCCTGTTGTTGGTCCATGCTTTTGATTTTGGACATTGTAATAGAGGCTACAGGTGTCAGTGGGTTGTGGCTATTGGCTTTGGCGTGTTACAATCTGGTAGCTTTGCTATTATCAAAATCATTCTGAACAACCTTAGTAGTGGAGAGAGGCAATTGGAAGTAACTTCTGAGACCTTGTCTGTTTGCTGCAGGCCTCTTTGCAATGCCCATACAACAGGAACTGATGTTCTGTGGGCAGGGCTTCCCATGGTGACCCTGCCACTTGAGAAGATGGCAACACGTGTAGCAATGTCACTGTGTCATGCTGCTGGTTGTGGTGACGAGATGGTTGTTAGCAGGTATGTGGCCAATGCAGGATTAATTCTATTGCCCGCTTGCCCATTCTAGCTTCTTAAATAGAATGTTGGCACATGATTCCATCAAGGGAGGCTTAGGTATTGAGTTTTCTTTGGTTGTGATCAGCATGCAAGAATATGAGGAGAGGGCAGTGATGTTGGCAACACATCCTACAATGCTGAGGACTCTAACTTCAAAGCTGCGATCTGCCCGACTTTCTTGTCCATTGTTTGACACAGCTCGCTGGGTAATCCTTCCTTCCAAAAGTTGGTCCACTAAGTCTTTTCAAGAACTGGTTCTCAGAGCATTGCAGTATATGTGCATGACACATCCCAGCTTTTGACACCCTAAGTCTCCTTGACATTTTGTCTGCTTGCTGATCATGGAGGTCTATGCACACATTTTATAGAAATTTGGAGGCAGTGGAAAGGCTGTACAATTGTGCTGTCAGTGGACACATATGTGATGTGGTAGTGTTTTAACAGGTACAAAACTTGGAGAGGGCGTATTTCAAGATGTGGAACTTGTATTGCACTGGCAGTCACCCACAGCCATTCAAAGTCCGTGAAGATAATGTGGAGTTTCCTTTTGATCAATAACATTTGGCTCAATCTGGAGAGGGAGTTGCAGGTTGTCCAGTAGTTCACCACATTTACTAGCTTAACTAGGTTCTTACCCAGAATCACACTTGGCATACTGCAAGCAAGCCAGATCCAATTGCTGCCCAGATTTGTGAACATGATCAATGACATCATACCTGGGACAGTTTCTTTCTCCACCAAACTGATAATGGTACTATCGCTAGTTTGTGGTATGGTTGCTAAGCAGGTGCACATTAAGCATAGACTTTTCTAGGGAGTACTGACAGCATATGTACAACTGTCACTCGACAGTACCAGCCTCCCATCTTGTGTGGTTGATTGTTGGAGTGGAGTTCTGTTTTTTTAATCATCTACATGCATGTCACATTTTGGTGTGTTTTTGGTGTCAAAAGTGATGTAATACAGCCAAGTAGTCACTTGTCATGTGCTTGAAGGATATGTTCAGGGTGCAGGTGGCCCCACCATCCACTAGGTAGGGCTCTCTGTGCCTTGGCTGAAATACTTGCTTTTACAGGGGCAAGCTAAAATAAAATGAAGCTTACCCACACAAGCTTGTTGCATGAATGAGGATGCTATTGACTTTTGACTACCTATATCTCTTGAGTGCTAGCTGATATCATGTTCAAGTCTTCACTTTGCTTCTGGAAATGTGGCAGAAGCTTAGAACACAGATTTTTGTATAATTGATTTCTCAATTTGGGGGCAGGGTTATATTCTTAGCTACCCCCACTGTAGGGAGCTGACAGCAATGCGAGGAACAATGACATCTAGTCACTGTCAGACCTGTTGAAGTTGATGCACTATAGTTTATGACTGACTCCCAAGATTATAACTGCCCATAGGGCCTCTTTCAAATGGTGGCTATGAATCCTATGTTTAGCTGATGGGTAGGTTATTTTGATGTGCAGGTAGTTATGAGCTACAACTTTTAGCCTCAGGCTAAAACCTTTGTTGAAAAGGACTTTCTAGATCTATTTTTGGCCCATGGATAAGTTATTTTGATTTCCAGATAGTTAGGAGCTCCATGGTCTGGCTTGGGAAGCAATTTTTTTAAAAGCACGAACCTCCTCTTCCTCTTTATACCTTGCTTTCTGATGAAGGTTGAGGTGGATGTGCCATCATTGGGCTTCTGGTGACATACAAATGATATTAAGGGGCAAATTCATGCCTGCTAACTGGTTCTGCTCTTGATTTAAATGAGTTGGTTGAAGGAGAAGAAGTAAGCACACAATAAGCTTGATGGAGTCTATACAGATTTTAGATACTTAACAGCTTAAAGATTTATCTTCTCAGCTAAGATTCCAAATGTAACATGTTCCTGATGTTTGGTCAGTTGGTCTTTAACCAATCAAGTGGTATTCCGATGGTTGCTAGTTTGCTAGTTGGATTTTTTGGATCATCTTATTAAGTTGAATGCTGTTCCAGTTTGTTTTCTTAGTTATCCTTAGTGAGAAGCTTATGTAGATATTTAGTAGGTGCTGATATTCTTGATTTTACTAAAATTGTGTGTTTAGATCTTATTTGTGGTGTGGTGTATACCTTACATTGTTTTCTGAGGTAAGTTATACTTTTAGTGGATTCTCTTGCAATTCTCGGATTTAGTGATATCTCAAAGTTTATGGGGCTGAAACACATTGACATTCTTGACAACTTTAGTCAGCCAGAACATGAAGGAATTAACATGTTTTGTTTGCCTCATTATGGGTTCCATTATTCAGGTTTTACAAAACTTGCAGTTGTCGTTACTGAGTTTCACTAGGCCAAGAAGGCGGTTGTTTTCTTTGGGAGTTCAATTGACAAGCAGGACTAAGTCTGAACAGAAAAGGCCTTTCCTTGAAACTTCAGTTTCTATTAGATCAAACCATAGTTTTGGTTAACAAGTGCAGTACTACTTGTCTAGTAAGAGAAACTTAGTAATGTTGGTTAATCGATGGCATTAGAGTTATCTGTAAAGTCAGGAAAAGACAGCACCAGTACCCTGAGTTTGGTCATAAGCAGGGTGGGAATCTGAAAAAACCTTAGCATTCAAGGGGGGTGAAAGTCAGAAAACCATCAAATTTGACGGTTTTCTGAGTTTCACCCTATTTCTTTTTCCTTTTTCCCTGAGCGCCTCCACTGATGCTACATATATTTTCGCTGCTCCTACCTGTACAACTAGTATAATTCCTGTGGAACCTTTTGCATTAAATGCTGAGTTCAGCATTTCATAGTGAGTTTTCTCAGCATTTCATACTGAGTTTTATTAAAAATTTCCTTACTTTACAGATATCACTGAAAGAGGGGTTAGGGGGTGGAAGGAAGCCCAAAGACAGGGTGAATTTACTGATTTCTCTATTGACTACTTATTCTTATTTGGTGGAATAGAATGAACAGTACCTTCATGCTTACTAAGTAATTGGTTTCCACCAGTGTTGGGCGGTTCTGGAATCCTGACCTGGTTCTCGACCTGGTTAGGGATAAAGAAAATGTATAATAACGAAGTTCAGGCTTCATTTTTCGTCATAGTGAGTTTTTTTGGCGTCTTCTAGTGCTCTTGTTATGCTCTTCTTGTGCCTGTTGGTCATGCGCATTGCTTTTTCACATTGTTGTTGTTGTTCATGTTATCTTCTCGTGTTCTTGTTACTATTCGCACTATTTTTTCATGTTGTGCTGTTCATGTTGCCTTTTTGTGTTGTCATTGTTGCTTGCTACTTGTGTTGCCCATGCCATTTGTGTTGCTTTTTCAAGTTTCTATTGTTGCTTGTCTCAGGTTTTGTTGCTACTGTTGTTGCTTTGTTGTGTTGATTTTCTTGCATTTTTTTTTTTGCACTACCACTCTTTTTGCATTGTCACTCTTCTTGTGTTGCTCTTCTTGCATCGCTGTTATTTTTGTGTTGCCATTCCTTTCGCACTGCTCTTCTCACATTGTTGCTCTTTTCGCATTGCCCCTCTTTATGCATTGTTTTTCTTGCAGTGTCGTTCTTCTAGCAATGCCATTCCCCTTGTATTGCTGCTCTTCTCGCATTGTTGCTCTTCAAATGATGTTGTTCCTCTCGCACTTCAGGTACCTGATAGCCCAACCTTTATTGTTCTTCTTATGTTGTCATTGATGTTCTTCTTGTGTTGGTGCTACTTTGTTTTGCTTGGTTAGTATGGTATTTCACCTCCCCTTGCCATGTGTAGGTTAGAGCTTAAAGCTTCGACACCAACTCAAGCATTCAAGGTGAATTCTTTTCAATTTTTTCCATTTCTTTTGAGTTTAATTTTGTTTTTTTTGGAGTTCATTTATGTTGTTTTTTTTTCATAATGTACCACTTTTAAAATTCATTTAAAAATTTTTTTTTTTTTGCAGGATTTTTTAAACTTACACATAAATTATAATTTTTTTCACCCAAAAACCCCTTACTTTTTCCACCTTATAATCCTTGTAATGTTTTTTAAAAGTTTAGAAATATATGTATTTTGTTTTTGTAAATTCTTAAAAAGTAGATTGCATTTTATAATTGCTTGTAAATGTTAGGTTTTAGTTTTTGATAAGATCATAGAATTGTTTAATTTTTTTTCACTACTCATCAAGGCAATAATTCTTAATTTCAAATCAAATTAATAATTAATAATGGAATAGCCTTTTGAAAATGAAAATACATGTGATGTATTTATGAATGAAGTAAGGATAGAAGATGCATTTTTGCCAAAACTTAACGAAATGGGAAATTTTCAAACATAAGGAAGTAGGAATCTAGAAATGAATGAAAATAATTTAAAGAAGTTACATGCACAAAGAGTATTTTGGAGAGAAATAACATAAATGCATTGTGTTGGGATTTTATTGTGTGAATGATAACAAAAAAATTAATGTAATAATTCTTCAAACTGTGCATTGTATTATTTATTACAATAATCCAATATTGAATGTAAATCCAAAAATTCAAGCTAGGAAAAGACTAATCATATATAACACAACTAATGGTATAGCTCGATTGAAAAAACATGTCAATTTAGATCATTCTAATATTTTAAAAAAGTTTGAAGAGAAGTTAATTGTCCTTTGAGGGAAGATGAAAGACAACCTTCCAAAAAAAAACCAAACATTTATTTTAACTCCATATTTAGTTCAAAAAAGATGATGTGCAACAAAAGCAAAATTTGGAAGATTTGGGTCTTTTAATTGTCAAAAACCATCTTTTTTTACAATTTGTAGAAAGTAGTTGGTTGAAAAGATTTAGTATGCATTTGCATCCAAGAATTGTTTTTCCTTCTAAAAAATAAAAATTTAATGAATTATTGCCTAGATTAGTGGAAAAAACTAAACAATTATATGTTTTACCAACTATAGTAAAATGTCATTTTGCAACTGCAAGCTTTGATATGTGGATGTCAAAAGTTGGACATGATATTTTAGCATTGGTGACTAATTTCTAAGGAGATGATTGGTAGCCAAAACAAATTACCTTTGGTTTTTTTGAACCAATAGATACTATTGGACATACAATTTTGGTTAAAAATTGAAGAATTGTTGGATAGTTATGCATTGAGGAGAAAAATTATTGCTCATGTCAAGGATAAGGAATCAAATTTGAACACTATGACTATAGCCCTAAAATCAATTGTAAGTTGTGATATGTTGGGTTTGGAGGAAAATTTTCAAGGCTTTTGTTTTGGGCATGCATTTTCTAAAGCTTGCCAATATGTTATAACAAAGGAAAAAGTTTGCAAAGACTTGTGATATGTGTTAATCAAATTTGTTCAAGGAAATTTGCAGAAATGCATAACTTGATAAAAAAATTTGGAAAGGGTAGGTAAGAATGGGAAAATGCATGTGTGAATTGAGGTCTTCCCCCTTGGAAATTGAATACTCTAGTGAAGACAAGGTAAATTTATTTTTTTAGACTTTTTTGTGTGCACATTTTTTTCCAATTTTTATTTTGCATATTTTAACAAAAATTTCAGATTTTTTAAAATTGTTATTTTGCATGATCTAACATTTTCTTTCGCTATTTTAGACTTGCCAACAAAGTTATCCTTTTTTAGGAGGCTTTGCAATTCAAAAAAACAATTATATTATGTTGAAGTAGGTAGAATTTTGTGAGAGTGAGTGCAAAAGTGCCACCTCTCTTGACATCGAACAATTGTTGCATTATTTTTTATTCTCTTGGCCTTGTTGTGTCTACTTGTATTCTAAACTAGTTTAAGGGTCATTGGTTGTTAAGTGATGCATTAAAATTTTCCATATCCATGAGTTTAAAATTCAAGGATGAAATTGATTCTACAACGTTTGACAACTTAATGGAAGAAGATGGAAATGTTGTTTATGAGTTGTCATGTTTGGCCTCCAACATAAAGAAAGAAGTTGTTTAAGTTTTGGATTCTTTTCTTTTTTAAAAAATATGAAGAAAGAAAGGCTCATAATATGCTTTTTTTAAATGTTGAACCTTTGGTTTAAAACTCTTTGTTTTGTGTTCTCACTTATTGATTGTGAGCAAGGTAAGGCAATTGTTGATGAATATGACAAAAAATCTTTATTTTTTATGCTTCTTAATGTTATTATCATTTGCATCCATTGGTTGAATCTGAAAGGGGTGTTATTGATCGGATGGTTGAATTTGAAAGGGATGTTATTGATCAAAGGGTTGAAGAGGATATGAGTTTGGATATCTTTGAAATGACAACCAACACAAGTGACCTAACAATGGAATTGGTCAATAGAGAGCTTCTAATTTTTAGTCGTTATCAAGTGGATGTTAAAAACATCAAGTGTCCACTACAACGGTGAGAAAAACATGAGAGCATGTTTCGTATAGTTGGTTTTTGTGCTAGACAAATCTTATGAATAGTTGAATTTCAAAATGAAATTAAAAAAAAGAAATTTCATTAGTTGGAATCCTTATTAGTCTTAGGAGATGTCATTTACAATCAGAAAATTTGAACAAATTGATTTTTGTGAGTAAAAATTGGCCCAATGATTTTAGGATAGGTTGTAAATCCCCTTCTAGTTTGGCATATTTTATTGAGTGATCTTAATTTAGAAAAAGAATTAGATAAGTTTGAAGGAACTTTTGAAACGGACAAAGTTGTGGAGTTGTAAATTTTGATTAATTTTTTTTTCAAATTTTCATGTATTTTAAAGTAACTTTTTAAGTTTAAAAAATTATTTTGATTAATAAAGCGAATTAAATAATTATTAAGTTAAATTTTAATTTTCGAAAAAATGAGAACAGACTGTTATTATATATGCAAGAACCACCCTATTTGAGAACTGGGTGAATTTGGAAAAAATAAAAATCTTGATAACCTGGTTGGGTCTCACCAGGCCCCCCAAAAAAATAGAAAACCGATGAGGTTCTCATAACATAATGTAAGAATTGGAACTGACCAGTTCTAAAAAAAAAGTGAGAACTGCCCAACATTGGTTTTCGCCATTAAAATATTGGTTGGTACTAGATACTTTGCAATTGGAAAGAGATTTAAAAATGAGAATATTTTTTCTGTTCTTAGGATTTAGATTGAGACGAGCTTCTATGGAAAATTCAGAGTCTCTTTTTATTTCTACAATTACATAAAAACAAAATTTTGAGGCTCAATAACTAAAAGCATGGTATTAGATTATAAGAAGAGATTATGAAAACATGTTGCAAGTAGAAAGTAAATTAAATATATTTGCAAACATTCAAACTTGATTCTCTCAAATAATCTAAGAAAACATGGAATGAGATTAAAAAAAAGCCAACTTAGGACTTTGCAATAGAAAAGATTTGATGAAAATATGTCAAATTATCTACTGGTAAATTGTTATAAGATAAATTGGTGACAGATAGCGGTGTATCAAGTCAGTGCAGATGCTATGGTAGCACATCCTATTGCCTTGTGGTGCTGAAGTTCTGTGAAAATGTTTGTGACTGACTGCCTCTGTTCTTCTAACTGCTCCTCAGTTTAGTGTCTCTGTTTTTCTTTCTTTGTTCTTTAGGTTGGGTTTTGTCTTTTCCCGGGGCTATGGTTTCAAATCTGAATCAACATCACCTTATCATCAAAGCCATCTATCAATTCATTAGTATGGATAAGTTCTCAGTTCTTATGAAGATGTATTGTTTTAGATGGGTTGTGCTCCAATGCTGAACCCTGAGTTCTGCCCTCTTCTTACCACAAAGGTGTTCAGATGATCAGTAAGAGTAGAAGAAGATGACAGTAAATGGAGAATGTAGCAGCTCAGTTTTTGTATCATCATACATTCTGAATGTGTAAAGTCTAAAGGTTCCCTTGCAACCCTCAAGGGTTTGAAGTTTGTTGCTATTGGTAAAAGCTCACTTGCTGGAGACAAAATTTCCTTAGCAGGCTGAATTGTTCTGCTCATCTTGGATGATGTAGAGGCAATGAAGTTGCCTCTATTGCCTCTAGTAGGTCCCTCTGTGATACAAAGTTTGCTCTTTATTCTTCGCATGTTTCATCAAACCAACAATCTTGCTCCATAAATAAATTCCCTTTTTCATCATACATCCTTGCTTTCCTCTTTCTTCAGTTTCCCACCTCTACAATCCCATGTGACAACTTCTGGTTCAAAATGGCTCATCCTGGGAAGATGAAAACCATGTTTAGTATAACTATCTATGGATGGAGTTGCTAATTTGTATGTCTCTTGAAAAACCTTTTGATGCGATGGTCTCCATGTAAAAATAGAAAAATAAATAACAAAACCACAAAACTGTGCTGATCTGACCTGCATGGATGCTTACAACAAATAATCACACACACACACACACACACACACACACACACACACACAGACAATTTGGAGATGACCTGAGGCAGATATCATGGATCTGTGAATGGGAGAAGATCCAATCCATTTGGCTAGAGAGTGACATATCTGTTTCCGTGCCAATGTAGACATGAATCTCTGAAGGGGAGAAAATCCAAGAATTTCCAATTGGTCTAAAGGGTGCCTGAGTGCAGAGTTTTTCATTGTCAGTAACACCATGGAATCTTCACTTCATCAATTCTCGTATCCTTTTATACGCATGAGTGCTATGTATGTAAGGAATCTGTATGCAATGAGCATGATGGCCATAGCCATGGCTGCAAGACCTATGTGATCCAGACCCACAACATGTATTGCTGGATAATCCTTAACCAGGCATCGGCCTGTAGGACATGGGTATGTTTGGTTCTGGCTGTACTGGGATGCAAGTTGGAGCTTAAAGCAATAGTAGCTGAAAGATACATACTTCAACCAGCCAATCCAAGCAGGTGTCACCTGAACATAGTAGCCACTGGCGAGCAAGAATGTGAGCATGATGACTGATGCCATTGTGGTTGCCTGCTTGACGTCCATCAAAGCTGCCCCCAATGCTAGGCCAAGTCCCTGGAAAAACAAGGACACTTTTAGGGGTTTAGAAATGGGTGAATGGTATTGTCACCTCTCAGAGACACATGCACTCTACATGCAGAGAATCCCTGAATTCATTTCATCTGAAGATATTTCTATTGTTGAACAAGATAGAGAAATAAGTTATACTCTGACAGTCTCACACTCCATAAAAAGGCTCTCATTGTATGGTTAGGAGGACAACCTGGTGGCACCAGACATCCAGGATCCAGTTGTTCAGTACCATTACTCTGAGCATCACCCCATAACAAAGTTGTCCTGGACAACTAACTTGACAGCTAAAATTGGACTTATGAATGGAGGCTAATTGGTGGTACTGTGACAATTGTTAACTTGTTTGAATCCATACAGCAGGCGGTCTGTTAGCCACCTGAACCCTATCATCATTAAGTCTCTAGATTTCAATCAGTAGAACCTCTGAGCTGGAACAAGAAGCTAACAAAAGGTAACAGGACTGACTTCTGATTGCTTATCAAATCTGAAAGTCTGATTCAAATTCTCCTTTCCAAACTTTTCATTAAGATCTTTTTAAGATTGGATCTTAAAAATTCATAGTGTTTCAAGATCCGATCAACCTGCTGTTGCAAATGGAATGTCATTAGATCAGAAAAAGAGCTTCCACAATACTAAAAGTTGTGAACAAAGGAAATTTTTTATAGTTGGCTAGCATCACCTGAGATACAAGCACATTGTAGAGAACCACTGCAAGTGTGAGGAAGAAGCCAACTGGAGTGGGCTTTAGACCTCCCATCCAGTACACAATAGTGACAAATGTTGTTGGCAATGCAAGCTCCAAAGGCAAGTCTCCCACCATGCGGGCAAAGAAGTAGGCACTGAGGCGATACATGCCTGAACCCCTTTCCTTCAACAACATGGCTCGTTCCTGAGGAAATGTGAAGATGGCTGAAAAGAGAGGGAAAAATCCCCAAAATGTTGAAATAAAGAATAGCAAGCCCACCTATGCATCCATTCATTATACAACAGCCAGGAGTCAGGTTCTTCACAGTGTGCATGAAATACTTTCCCCAAATAAGAAGTGAGATGGTAGAATGATATCATATGATGATGCCTAACTTGAAGTATGATAGGTATGCATATAAGTTCATCAAAGTGTCTGAGTGATGGGTATATGTCATAATTCTTCAAAGACTAGTTAAGACCCCATATTCTGAGTTCAACAGGAGTGTCAGAAAAGTTAAGAAAACACATGAAGGGAATGATTTTCTTTAGTACTGACCACTGTCCACCGTATCTCCTGACTTGGCTCAAATAAACAATTCGATGATATCACGGAAAAGTAGACCCACCTGGTCCTGGATTCGATCTGTAGAAGTTTGCCACCACAGCAGACCACAGATGATGGAGATGGCAAGCACCTGACCTACCCTTAGACCTGCAAATGCTTCATGTCTGCGCTCCTTGAGCCCTCGCACTGCCAGTACCCGAAATTGCTCTTGCCATGTAGTTGGCCACTTCCTCTTATCCAATAATGCTGTTGTAAACAAAGGAGGGAAAAGTACTATCAGTAGGGTGAGGTTGATCTTTACAATGAGTTTCAAGAAACTGCTGATCTAGACCTGAAGCTTCAATGTCAAGCAGCATGGACTATATATAACATTGTCAGAAGCAGAACACAATACTGGGAAGCTGGAACATAGCATACATGTGCAACTCCCCTCACGAAATTAAGCTGGGAAAAAGTTACACAAACCTTGTGTTTCCCCTTCTGTTAAAACAGCTTGCTCTGAACTGGTCTTCTGGGCCAGATTAGCCTTATAAGCCTCAATAAGTGTCTCCCGCAAGGGCTCTTGAGTTTGAGTTTGCTTTGTCCTCCCCTCTTCTCCTTCAACTTCAGCTAAACTCTCTTCAGTCACAGGCGTCAAGTCAGGTGCCACCCCTAAGTTTGATCACAAAACAAGTTCAATATTAGGATGGCAGACAATGATCTGGAAAGAAACCAAACCCAAGAGGAATTCCTGAAGCAAACTGAACATGATCCCCACATGCAAACTCTGATCCAAGTACTGGCCATCTTCACCCAGTGCGCATTATGTATCTATATAAAGTATTCCCATAAGCAATCAAGGGACATGGGTAGCAAGGGAAACTAACCATTTGCAAGATCCAACAGAAAGTCAGCCGGATTTGTTGCAAAGGAAGGAGCAAACCCAAGTGAGGTGAAGTAAGCCATGGCTGCATTTGCTCGACCATAGTATAAGAGCTGACCTCCAGAAAGAAGAATGAGCTTGTCAAACATCTGGAAAATTCTACTGGAGGGCTGATGAATTGTTGTGATTATGGTTCTACCTCCTCTCGCCAACTCCTGCAAGGTAACAATGATCCTTGATGCTGTTGTTGAATCAAGACCTGAAGTGGGCTCATCAAGTAAAAGAAGACTGGGGTCCACTAGCATTTCATGGCCAATGCTCACTCTTTTCCGTTCTCCACCAGATACTCCACGCAAGAAGGTATTCCCAATCATTGTATGCTGGCATTTCTCGAGTCCAAGCTCTGCAATGATGGCTTCTACACGCCTTTCCTGCACAATACCATCAATATCATCCACTTTGTCTCCATGGGTACAGTGAAATAGGACTAGTGAAGATCAATGTCATTCACTTTGTGTTCATGTGTATGGTGAAATAGGACTAATAAAGAAATGTAGAAAAGGGTAATGTTGTGACACATTTTCTGTATTCCTTAAAGAATTTGAACCCAATCATTAATGAGCTGTGTAAATCCAGTGTTCCTGATCTGCATTGTAAAGAACGCAATTCTTTACTATAAGAATTGTGACGTGCTAACAATACTGGGTTTTGTTACCACAACGTACAAGCAGCTCATGAGTCCCAGTACCTTCTGTTCTTGTGAATAGCTTCGTGGTAGTCTAAGCAGAGCTGCATAAAACAGCGTCTCCTTGACTGTCAAGTGAGGGAACAAGACATCGTCCTGTGCTACGAATGCCGTGATTCTTTTTATAGCCTTGCTGTGGGGTCTATTGTTGTACAGGATCTTGCCTTGGAGCTGCTTCTTCGCTTTGAGCTGCTTCCCGCCCTTGAGAATCTTCAGCAATGTTGTTTTGCCACTGCCTGAAGGCCCCAGCATCGCTAGCATTTCACCAGGACTGACGACTCCTGATACCCCGTTGAGGATAGTCTTGTACCTGTCCTTTCTCCGAGTCATGCAGGATTTGCGATCCATCAGCAGGTTTGTGAAATTCCACCATGACTCTGACTGCTGATCCTTCAGCGGAACTTTGTACTCCAGATCAATAAACTGGACAAAGCCAGGCCATGAACACTCTCAGAAGCAAAAAAACACTTGTGTGACACAGAAAGTCTAGTACTAGATCTGTAGATCCTGCTGCTGCAAGGACGTCTCCGCGAGATATGAGAGACGACAGAACACACAGAACATGCTATAACAGAAACCGCTGAAGCAGCACAGCATTTTGCGAAGTCCTCTGCAGGTGCATCACCTGTAGAGTAATACGCCACGGGCGCGAGTGCAGTAAAGCCGATTCGTTGGAGGAGTGTAGCTTCAGATCTGCATCGACACAGGAGGTTGATCTCTTGATCGACTGCGCTTGCTCCACACAAATGGATTCCAATTCTTGTTTACATAAGTCGATGCATCCATTGCCTGATGCTGCTGCGCTGAGATTCTTCCTGCCTGGAACTGATCTTTTGCAGTGCAGGATATTGTTGCTGTTTGTTGTCTCTCCGTTCTGGTTTGGTGCCATGATATTGGACATTAACGCAATACTTCTGTCAAACATAGTATTACTGTGCTGCAATGCACGCAACCGATCACCACTTCAATTGTAACAGCGGCCGATGCATATACGTTGTTCAGAAGAAAGATTGTGCCAAAATTGGCCAAGAGATGCAGATCTATATGTCCTCCGCGCCGTCGTAACTTGCAGGGGATCCGGTGCGTAAGTTTCGATAACAAGTTCAATCTACACATTTCATATTTCACCTATCGCCGGTGTTGTGGAGTTTTCGAAACAAGCAACTCTTCCGGGGTCGAATTCTCAAGAAACGTTTACAGATCCACGACATGCAGACAACATGAGATGCAGACAACGTAGGTATGCTGCCTCGCGACGTTACGGGCCACGGCTATAGATCTCGCAATCCCTTCAAGGACGATGTTCGAGCGAAAATTACAAAACTGAGTTCGACAATTGTCTTCGCTGCTGCATCTCGAACATTTTGAGCACCGTCGAAAAAACTTGCATGCAGCAAGTGTACTGTCAAATCGATCCTAATCCGCGGCCGCCGCACACACCGTCTCCTGCAACGTCGTCCCGAACAAAAAAAGAGAAAATCCGTCGTCACCGATGATCACAGAATATACTACTGCGTCGGTCGAACTGGCACTTTCACTTGCAAATATGTTTTATGTTGTGCTCGCAACGTGTTTGCTCACGAGTCACAGTTTCTGCTCATTCTCTGGTTGCGAATCCAGCAGAGACACCTTTACAAAACGTGAGTTCTGCAAAACGGACAACAAACAAGCAGACCAAGAATCATATCATCCTCCTCCTCCTCCTCCTTCTCCTCCTCCGACAGTTACAACACTGGTACTTTCTCCAAACAAAAAAAACCTAGAAACCGCCCAAATTATGCACGAGGACGAAGGAAAATTCGAGAAATTCCCATCACCATCACCTCCACAATAATGCGATCAACTTCACACCGACCGCCTTTTTCTTCACTTTCTTTGTCGATAGGGGTGGGGTAATTTCCACGAGACGATGAATTACGATCCTGCGACACAGATCATAAAAACCAAAAATTAAATTAAATTACGAATTCAGCTCAGAGTGCACAAATCAATTTGTTCGATCTAAGAACTAGTCGGTTCAATCCCAGCAGCACGTTACGAAATTCATTTGAGATGCACCTGGCACCGCATCGGTGAAGGCAAATCAAAAAGACAAAGTTGACAGACAGACAGCCAGCAACAAGAGTAGTAGCCTAGTTTGGCAACTAAAAGTGTGACTTTTGTGCCATTTTTAGGGCTACGTATTAACTCCTCTCTTTCGAATTAGGTCGTCACTTTCTAACTGTCTCTTCACTCCTCTCCCCCCCGCCCGTTTTTTTTTTTGGGGCACTTAACTTTTTAGGGTTTTGAGTTCAATCCCACTTTAGGTGAGAGTTTAGCCACAAAGTTTAGCCTCTAAGTAAAGCCTCAACTGCATATGTATATATATATATATATATATATATATACTTGGGTTCTACATTGGTGCACTACCGGTGACCATTGATTAATTCGATTAATTGTTGAAAAAAATGAATTATTTTGTGAAAATAAAGTCCCATTTGAA
>Ga0209611_10002094_pt1 | contig 34956 bp, 26 predicted proteins | sample S1TSphgellanicum_3_FD_187693 | JGI IMG/M metagenome (GOLD analysis project Ga0209611, IMG submission 187693) | Host-associated microbial communities from peat moss isolated from Minnesota, USA - S1T2_Fc - Sphagnum magellanicum MG (SPAdes) (version 2) | ecosystem: Host-associated > Plants > Peat...
AATATGTGTTTTTTTGGGGGTTTTCTAGTCCCCAAATTTCTACAGTTTAAAAAAAATAAAAAATACTGTCAGATTTTCTCTAGAATTGAGTTTTAGAATTTAGCCAAAAAATGTGGAGGAATCTTTTTAAAAAAATTTACTTTCATATCTTGTTTATAGCCAAAATTTGGCTAAACTGTAATATGGATGATCGCCAGTTCAGAAAATTTAAAAATAATGTGAAAAAAAAAGAAGAAAAATAAACCCTGCACAGAGCTGAAAAAGCTGGAGGGAACGAGGGGAGGGAAACGAGGGTGGGGGGTTGGGGGGAACGAGGGGGGAACGAGGGGAACATGAAGACACAACACGGAAGCGAAGGAAGCTGGGTGGCGTGCAATACTCCTCCTCCTCCTGAATTGGAGTGTAAAAATAGGGTCCTAAAAGAAAAGAAAAGAAAAGAAAACGAAAAGAAAAAGACAAGAGAGAAAAAGAAAAGTGAAAGAATTAGTGCACTCTAAAAAGACACACACACTCCAACTCCCCCCAAGTTCACTGTGGAAGTTAAAAAAGTAAGTAAAAAGTAAAAAGTAAGTTACCCACAGACGCACGCACGCACACACAAACACACCTTTTTTTTTTACTCTTTGCGTTTCGTGCTCGCCATTGTCGCCATCGTCGTCTTTCCGCTCTCTTTCTCGCGCTCTCTCTCTCTCTCGTCTCTTCTCTCGTGCTCCCCGTCCTTCTCCCCATCCTTCTCTCCGCTACGGTTCTTCTGCCTCTTCCTCCTCCTCCTCCTGCTGCTGCCGCTGCTGTGGTTACTGCTCTTCTGACGGCCGTTCTTTTCCATGGGAGTTTAGCTGCTGTTGTTGAGACAGCATGCCATTATCATTATCATTATTATTATTATCAACAACGGTCGGAGATGGTTTCTTTGAACAAGAAGGTGCGTGCGTCTGTCTGTCTCTGTCTGTCTTTCGTCTGCAAGGGCAAGGAGGGGCGGGGTTTTGTCTTTCTTTGCTGCTTGTGCTTGTGCTTGTGCTGGTGCTGTGCTTTTTTTTTCTTTCCCCTTCTGATTTGTTTGAATTCGGATCCAACTTGGGAGGAGGAACTGAGGGGGCTCTTCTGTCTGTCTGTCTGTCTGTCTGTCTGTCTGTCGGAGATAAATAGATACTTGTGATCTGAATCAGTGCACTGGATATGTGGATGCTATTTTGTTATTGTTTTCCCTTCCTTCCCTTCCCTCTGGAATACATAGCAAGTGCTTTGGAACCTTAAGAGGAGGAGAACATACAAACAGACAGACAAACAAACAAAATAGGAGTTCTTAGGTTTTTTTTTCTTCACGTTATTTTTTTCCCCCTCTCCATTGGTATTCATTCATACATACAGTGGCGCTTGGGATTCATTACGTGCTTTTTTTGGGGTTTGTGTTGTTGTTGTTTTCCTGAAGATTCTGTTTTAGTATGTGAATGAATATGTGTGTGTGGCATGATGAGAAAACTGGTTTCAAGGCTTTTGCTATGTTGAAGCTGTTTCATCTTTTGACCTAGAGGTATTGTGAGGAAGGAAGGATGCCCTCCTGGTAGTCCTCATTGTCTCTTTGCCCTAGTCCATGACTAGGGTGAGTGAATGTATCTGTTTTGGGAAAAAGCCACTTTCATGAAGGGGGCTAGGGTTCCTTAACTCATCAGACAATTCTCTCAAACCAACCAACGAGCATTTCTCAGTCTCGTTGCAAAGCCTTTTTTTTCTTTGTTTCTTATGGGTTTGTGTCATTGTTTTCAGTGGTGGTGAAGCTTTATTTGTTTCTTTGTTCTAAAATTCAGTGTTGGTATCTTATAGTTTGATCCTGTATCTCTCGGCAGGTTGGAGTTTAGAGTAGGAAGTGACAAATGGATCCGGGAAGTCGGACACATCCTGGGTATTCAAATCCTCCATCCGCCATGACGCAGCATTTGGATTCTTTGCAGCATGCATGGTCTTTAAGCAATCAGGATTGGTCAAAGGGAAGCCCACGCAGTGGGACGCAGAATTTGGATCAGTGGGGGGTTGTAGGACAAGAACGAATGCTGTCGGGTAATTCATCCTACTCTTGGAGCAACACCAGTGACCTAAGTGGAATGCGGGAACTTACAGGGCTTTCCTCTTCACCTCTTCTGAATGGGAACCTTGAGAATTTGGAATCTTATGCTGGTGGGATTGATGCCCGGAACTTATCCACCACTTTTCCAGCTTTTTTCAGTGACAAATGTAAGATCTTCTGGAATTCTTTTCTGGTACACAATTTTTTTTTGTGAATGTCTGTGTGGCAGCTCATGGTGCCTGCACTTTTCAATAACAGAACATGTCTGTGGATTTTTTTGGCAGTGAGATTATCAGTTTCAGATGCAGGTGTTGGTCAGTCATTGGATAATTCAGCTTCACACATAATTGGAGATCTTGAAGGGGATGACACTTTTAGTTCATTGCAAGAACTTGAACTGCACACCATTGGTAACCTTCTCCCAGACGATGAGGAGGAGCTTTTGGCAGGTGTGACTGATGACTTTGACTGCATTGTCAGCTTAAACAATGCAGAAGAGACAGAGGATTTTGACCTCTTTAGCAGTGGAGGGGGCATGGAACTTGAGGGTGACTCACAGGATGCAATGGGTTTGTATGTAAGTGGTCATCGAGGAGGAGACAGCATGCTAGGAGGAGCTGCAGGCCAGCAAGGGGCAGCAAATGCTGCAGGATCTGTAGCTGGCGAGCATCCTTATGGAGAACATCCATCTAGGACTCTTTTTGTCCGCAATATAAACAGCAATGTTGAGGATACAGAACTGCGAACTCTTTTTGAAGTAAGATCACCTCATTCTGCTCTCAATTTTCCTGATCTTGTTGCTCTCCATTGTCACTGTTGGGCATTGTAATGACTGGTGCTGTAATGTGCTTTCTGGCAGGAATATGGTGCAATTCGTACACTTTACACAGCTTGTAAGCATCGCGGATTTGTGATGATTTCGTATTATGACATTCGGGCAGCTCGCAGTGCCATGCGTGCCCTTCAGAACAAACCACTTAGGCGGCGCAAATTGGACATTCATTTCTCCATTCCAAAGGTACCAGGAGCCTCACTGTGGATGAGGCAACCTACTAGAACCTATTGTCTAAATACAATTTCATAATTTTTTTCCTTGAAATCTGGCAACTTTGGCTTTTTTTCACAAAAATCTTTTTTGTGAGTTGCACTGGAATTTTTTATGTGACTAGGTGACGAAAAGTCACCACCAAAAGAAAAGAAAAAAATTGCTGCCCTGATTGTTATAGATGTGTCTCAGACATTGCCAGAGTGTAGATTCACACTTTCCCAATGAAACTGGCTGTTGAATGAGAATCTGCACTTCACACCAATGGTAGATCATAACATCTCATTATATTGAGGCTGCAGGATAATCCTTCAGATAAGGATGTCAATCAGGGTACATTGGTGGTATTCAATCTGGATGCATCTGTGTCCAATGATGACCTTCGACATATTTTTGGTGGTTATGGAGAGGTGAAAGAAGTAAGCTGCAATTTGCCTACTTTTTCTGTATTCCACACTTCCATTTGGTTCATGAATGGTTTAGACTGGAGTAAGGCATTCAGCTTGAGGCATAAAGTGTCTGTTAACAAAACATTTTGTGCCGATGAGCAGTTGGATCTGCACTTGTGATCAGTTGCTTTATAATTTTACTGCATTTAGGTTTTTTGTGCACTACTTTCCTGTGAAGCCTTAAAGTCCTTGCAGTTCTCAGTGCAAGAAAACTTGCCTGTTTAAAATTTTGTGTGTTGCTACAGATACGAGAGACACCACACAAGCGCCACCACAAATTCATTGAGTTTTATGATGTGAGGGCAGCTGAGGCAGCTTTGCGTGCTTTGAACAGGAGTGACATAGCTGGCAAGCGCATCAAGCTGGAACCCAGTCGCCCTGGTGGAGCCCGGCGCAGGTGTGTCTAACCTTCCATGTGTAAAACCAGATCTTCCAGTGTAGTCTTATGATATCTGTAAGATAACCTGAATTATCTGTCACATTCAGGGTTTCAATATTAGTTGCCGTATCCAAGCCCAGCAAGGACACAGGGAACCATATATGAATGATAGTTATTGGACGGGATAAACATGGTCCTTTGTCAGCAACCTTGTTCCCCTTTTAAGTCTTCCAGGAAAACTAGCCTACAAGGCAGTAGCCCTCATGGGTGATGCAGGTACTTTGGTTTGCATTCTCCTTCCAAGCACCTGCAGGCGTTTTCGAAATAGGTCGATATTTGGATGTTAATGCGAAGGCCACTTGAAGCACAGGTGTTTGCTATTGTTGGCTTATAAAGTTGAAATCTTGCTGGATAGTTGGTGTCATATGCTTAGTGTCATGGTAAAAGCATCAACAGGATGATTTTGAGTCAATTTGAGGTCAACCAAGATCACATTGTAGTTTTCTGAAAAGTGCCTTGCCAACAAAATCTGTACTCTGCCAGTATCAACTGGGCAGGATGGAGTAGATTGTGGATGGTTTTTTCCAGACCCTCACTCAACAATTGTTTGCTGCCAGATGATGTCAACTAGTCCAGTGGTTTTCAAAGTGATTCTGCAGCCACCAGGACGCTCTTGTATTGAACTTCTGTTTACTGTTTCTGTCCTTGGATGGATGAAATGAGTGAGATCTGCTGGCAGAAATGGTGATGTGACATTGTTTGTGTCTTCCTCTAGACAGGTCTCTGATTTATGCTTTTGTGAAATCAGTTTGCTGCAGCAGCTAAGTCAGGATCTGGACCCAGATGACAGTCAACCCATCCGTCAACAATCTCACTCACCACTGAACAGCTCTCCACCAGGTTAACATTGAACATCTACTTTTTGTTCTATTGTTTCACATAGGTGAGAGTTACACATGCTGATTACCAATGTATCAGGTTGCTGCAACTTCAATCCCTGAATATATATTGTTTTAGAGAGGTGTCTCTTGGCATGTAGAGTCTTCTGACTATCTTAGGGATCAACTACTGAAGAAATTTACTATGTTGTGATTCCTTACCAGGCCATCCTGCTATATGGGGTTCTGTTAGCTCCGCAGTTGAAAATGGGTCATTGCGTGGAATGCATCAATCTTTACCACTTGGGAGTTTTCAAACATTGGGCAGCATGCCTCTGAGTGGATCTGTTAGCTTGCCTCCTCATATCTCTTCACCAATTCGAGTTGGAACTATTCGCAGTCATGTGGCGCAATCAACCCAGATGGAAGCTGGCCATTCACTGGGACATCTAGGTTTGGGTCATCGTTTGCCTCCTCACCACCCACAATCTCTTCCAGAATATGGCAAGGGTCTTATGAATTCCGGGCACTTAATTTCTTCAGGATCAAACACTTCTGGTTCCACTACAACAGCCTTGAGGTCCCGTGAAGGATTTGGAGAAGGCAGTCGTTTGCAGCGCTCCATCAGTGGGAGCTTGAACGACAGCTTGTCATCAGATCATACCAGCAGAGGTATGCTGCTCTTTTTTCTCCTCTTTTGTTTCTCTGAAAATACCTTGATATTGGGGCTGCAGTTTGCATGGGTGATCTTAAGATCCTGGCAAATTTCATAGCAGACATCTGAAGTAAGAGGGAAAAGCACTGACACTGTCCTTTGATAACCTTTTTCTGATTCAGTCTCTTCTGAATGGTTCCAGTGCTGGGTGTCTCCAGTACGGGGCCATATCTTTTCCCCAGCTCAAGCTCCAATGGCAATGGATCATTGTCTGGTAACCAGTTTCTGTGGGGAAACCCAAGCCCCTACCACCAACAAACACAAAATTCCCCTCTGGTATCTTGGCCAAACACATCATCAGCACAGTCTTTCAGTCACAATGGCCAGATCCAATTGCAGTCTAATGCATACTCTGCATCCCAGGGGACTCTCATGAATACAATTTTGGCCCGCCACCATGTTGGATCAGCACCATCAGGGGAGCCTTCTCCAATTGAGAGGCGGCAGAGTTACCTTGGTGAGTCGCCTGAGTCTTCGTCTCTTATGGGGTCTGCTTCAGGTGGAACCATGGGTATGATTGGACACAGTGGAGCACATGCTATTAATATTGGAGGGAGCCATGGTTTGATGAACTTGGGGCCTGCGCTAGAGCACAGTTCTTCTTCCCCAAGTTTGAGTGTCATGTCCCCACAACAGCGTGCCCGTGTTTTTGTGAATGGAGGGCTTCTGGGACCAGTCTCAGGTTCCATGGAGGGATTGAGTGACCATGGTCGGGGTCGCAGGGGGGAGAGCTTAACTGCTCAAGCAGAGAACAAGAAACAGTATCAACTGGATTTGGACCGTATATTGCGTGGGGAGGACCCCAGGACAACTTTGATGATAAAGAACATCCCCAACAAGTACGCTTTTCTCTGGATCTTGTTCTCGTACCTATGCACTTGTTTCTGGAATCTTTGGCTAGGTAATCCAACAAAACTGTGCATTCAATTGGGTGACCATATTGTTTTCTCAGCTATTCATTGGAGAGTCCTTGGTACCGACGTGTGGCAGTTGATCTTCATGTGATTGTTTTGCAGATACACATCAAAGATGTTGCTGGCAGCCATTGATGAAAACCACCGTGGAACTTATGATTTCATATATTTGCCCATTGACTTCAAGGTATATGTGTGGTCTGTGTTTGTATATGTGACATTTGAGTTGAATGCAGAAGTTGCTACCAAAATCACACAGGCCTTGATTTTGATTTTGTTCACTAATTTGTTTGTCTTTGCTAAGCTGAGGGTTTGGGAAACATGACTGCAGAATAAGTGTAATGTGGGTTATGCATTCATCAACATGATAGCACCTTCCTGCATTGTAACCTTCTATCAGGTGGGTTGATGCAACACCCTTTTTATATTCAGAAACTTCTCTGGGGTCTGTTGACCTCTTGACTGGTGTTCGTTTATGTAAACATGTATTGCCTGCAGAGAAAGATTCTCTATGTGCACATACTTCAGGTTTTTGTCCATGTTCTCTAGGTCAGGCTGACAAGGACTCATTGCTTCCCACTGACAGGCTTTCAATGGGAAAAAATGGGAGAAGTTCAACAGTGAGAAAGTGGCTTCTCTTGCATATGCACGCATTCAGGGTAAAGCTGCCCTTGTTGCACATTTTCAGAACTCCAGTCTGATGAATGAGGACAAGAGATGCCGTCCTATTCTCTTCCATTCAGAGGGACCACATGTGGGAGATCAGGTACCCGACTATTGGAATTAGCACCTCCCTTCACTTGTTTTGAGTTTCAGAATCTCTAATAGCAGAGTCTTCCTTTATTGTGTGTTGGACACTGGCAGGCAGCCTCTGCTTTTGTTTCTTTGAGCACTTGATGACCTTCATTCTCTTGCATCAGTCCTGCTGTATATTAGGAAGACCACTTTCAGTTCTTATTAGAATCTAAGTCATATGTCCAGTATCACAGTTCAACCATGCAGGCTCATCAGTATTCAGAAGATTGTTGTGGGAACAGAGGATTCAAATTGCTTTGGAATAAGGAGGCAGGTTGAGAATAGCAGTTGAGTTTTGGGCCAAGTCTTTTGGTTTGTTACCTTTTGAAATTACCACTTGGGCACAGAAGATCCTTGGTATGGTACATGAGTAACATACTGATCCTGTTATCAAAGAGAAGGTTTTTGCAGTGGAGGGTTTTATGTTCATATGCTGTTTCACAGTGAACTGTTAAGGATGCTTTCTCATTCATTGAGCCCTCTGTCTTCCACATCAGTTATTTTTCTCCTGGGTGGTTCTCTATGACCTTCCCTTCAGTTGCTGAGATGTTGTCATAGTTGACTGGCTAAAGGATGGTCTATTTCAGAGACCCAGCAAAGAATACACACTGTGTCTGGCAGCAGCAGTTAGTGGTCCACAGTGACGCCCCAATATCAGTGCAACCTCATATGACCACAACAATTTATCAAGGCAAGCAAGAATCAGATGTATTCTGTGCTGAAATAATGACCACACATTGGGTCTTGCACTGTTTGTGGCTTCAACCTAGCCTGCTACCTAGAATACTACTAATACTTGCCATATGGATTTTCAAGTTTGCTAGAGGTGGTCTTTGCCATCAGGCTCAACAGTGAAGACATTACAATATACCAGGGAATAGTGCTAGACTCTGTGCTCATCAAACCCTGTCGAACATTTGTATCTGAAATTGGCCCATTCTGTTCCTTGTCTCTAACTGCTCATGTGTGGAAGTTGAAGGTGAGGTGAAAGAAGTAACGAACTAGTTAGCCAACCAATGAGAGTGTGGAATGGCTGTTGTAGGAGCCATTCCCTATGGGTGCGGATGTGCGAATTGGAGGAAGCCACCAGGGGAGCCCCTCAACAAGTAACAGCAGCAGAGATGGGTCAGTGCAGGGGGTTATCTCTGGTGGTGGAGCTTTCATGCACACTTTGTCTCCAGACAGGGACAAAGAGTGATGTCACCTCTGTCTTCATACCCATTTTGCCTGAAATTGCAGGGTATGGGGGCTATGATGGTGGGCCCCATGATGTATATCCATTTCAACCCTTTACATCTGGGAGAGGTCTGTAGATCCAGTTTAGAGCTTTTTGTGTGGAACAATGCAATTGAGTTGTAACAAACACCAGACTTGTTTAAATTCTGTGAGGAGGAACTAAGCTCACAAGTGTATGTCATAGGCACAACTCTGGCCACCCACACAGGAGGGCTTTAATGGCCAGTGAAAGATTTCTGCTGCAATTTACTGGTTGGTGTTTATCTCTCTCCACAAATGGTAGAGAGGTTGTCAGTCACCAGGGACTGAAAGCAACTAAGCGCAAGGAGTGGTTGGTACCAGGGGTGGCTAAGCATAGGAATTGTACAAAGGGGAGGGCAGGGTGCTTCTGAATCCATCAGCAAATAAAACATAGAACATACATGTTTCTCATTCAAGGCTCTAGTTTTCAGGCTCTGCCTGCAACTGGAGATGCAAGACTAAGTTTTGGCCCAAGGCCACTTTGTCTCCACTTGCTGGAGCCTCATTGGAATGCCACAATTTGTACAGGTGAGTTAAAGAGAGAAATGGGGAAGAGAAGTATTGGGAGGGAGTCAATGAGTGTGATATGCATGGGAGAAGGTTGGAATCAGTTCTTACTGGTATATGCATGGCCATGCATCCAGGATCAAAAGGAGATCCTGGCTTTTATGGAGGTTCAGTTGGCATGGGTGTATAGTTTCAAGGGTGTTGAGAATCATCATTATTTCCTTGTGGGAATTTTGAAGACTTTATAATGAACTACTTGAGCTGCGGTTGCAAATTTAGTTGTCCATGGACAATTCTTATTTCAAGAACTCCATGTTTTCTCTCTGGATATGTTATTGTAAATTTTTTCTCATGTGTTTATCACAGCAATTGCGTGATTTGTCAAATTTTCTAGATATCAGATACTCTTGAATTTCACTCTGTGAAGGTTGCATTCTCTGGTTGCGATGCAGTATTCCAACTCAAAGAGGGCTGTTTGTGGTCAAAAGTTTCTTCTGACATGAGTATAGCAGCGTCAAGAAGTTGGCTACTAGTTTTGTGCCTATGAGGTGATGATTCGGACTGATGGGAGAAGATTGTATTTCACTGTCCAGTTCACAGGGAGGTTCTAAATGCAAGGGCACTTCGTATTTGGTGGTGAGTCCAATGTCCTGTGGGCAGTGGCCTCACTCACAAGATATTGAACTCACTGGAGGGAAGGGATGGTGCATGCTAAATTGTAGTGTCTTGCTTGTGAGTTTAGAAGATGTGCATCCTGTAGCTGAGGAATATAGTCAGGTCATCCTCGAGAACGTTGGGGCTTCTTTCTACCAAGGAGCAAAGAGGGTGAAATCTGTAAGTTTCTGTTTGCTCAGGATGTTTTCACCAGAACACAACTGACAGTGAGAAAGTTGAGAACACATCTGGGAGTGTTACACGAGGGCAAGACAAAATTTATGGCATTATTTAAATGATATGGATATCAGGATTATCACCTGCAACATGCCCACAATCCTGTAATTCCTTTACTCTCTCTATGTCTCTTTGCTTTACTTCTCAGAATACCACCTCTGTGTCAGGTCTTCTCCTCTCTCCTTTTGTATGCAAACCTTTTGGTTCAGGGCTTCTGCCTCTTAACACATGCACTTGCCAGAAAGAAAAGGTTTCTTGTGATTCACTGTGCTTTTGTGTCTCTTCAATTGGTTTTTTCTTTCCAAAGGATTTTCATCTTTGAGCTTGTGAGAAGGTTGAGTGAGTGATTCTGTTTTTTTTCCTTGAGGAGGTAGTCATGTGCAAAAACTGAGGGGGAATTTTACAAAAATTAGGTTGGTCTGTGCAATAAGTTAATACCGGAGGTTGTGCCGTGAAAAGTGGTTTGCATATAGTGCTTCTGTTAATGCCCACCTTGATAAGTAGCAGAACATGCTGATGGAACCAGTGCTGATTATCTATCTACCAATTGGAGGGCACCTTATAGTGGGGAATCAGGAAACTACACTACGGTCTTCTCTTGCAGCATGTCATGCAACACTAACAGTATTTGGCTATTTCAGGACTAGCATAGGATGGAGCTCATCGTTTTTCTTGAAGCACAATACAAGACCGCGATACCACAGCATCAAGTACGTAGTGGTTTCTTTTTTTGCTGACCGTATTTTGTAGTAGAAGATTCCAAAACAATATAAGCTAGGATCATGGTAGATGATGTGTGCATGAAGTTGGAGTTTGGAAGAGATTAGGAGAACAATTTGTAAATCTATTGTATTTTGAAAGTTGATTGGTCAACAAATGATCCTTTGAACAATATCATTGGGGGAAACCATTCGGGAAGTTTTAGGCAACTTCATCATAAGACCTAGATTAACCAATTTAAAGAAACCCCAATTTTCAATGCACATTTTCTAGTATTTTACTAAATGAGTTCATGAGCCAAGTCTAAACTTTAGTTAAAACTAATTGACATGATTCATCTCCTTCACTTCACAACTTCAATCACAACAATCAAGTCCAACTAAAAGGTACATAAATGCTTATCAAGCTATCATACTACGTTACAACTAATTTGTAATCCAACCTCTGTACTAGACACCAAAATTTCTTTGATGAATGGGGTTGTAGCCAAAAGAAGAGGGTCCTATGAAAACAGACAGCGCATACACTATTTGATGTGAACCCCGGAGTCCATGTTTCACAGATCGATCTCACACCTACTGATAGCTCAACATCTCCAAGACTCAAACTGGCTTCCTGCTCTCCCTGATTCCTTAACGATTCAAAGATTGACAGACACAACGAAGCAGCAATTCAATAACACACACTTCCGGTCATGCATCTCTACACTGATGCAATTCCAAAGAAATTCTTCATTCTTATTCACAGAATATGTACATCCTCGAAAGCTCAAGCAATTCTTGCCATTAGAAGTTCACACAAAGAAAGAAGAGGGTCCGATGGTGCCTCAATATATTGTTTTTATTCTCCTTAATTCCTCTCGTCTACTTTTGCAAATGAGTTCAACTATACATCAGACACAACGGAAAAATCCCAAGCATAGCTAAGCTCTTCTCTATAGAACTCCTAGCTCCTCTCTCCTGCCTCACAACTATCTGCTACCCATCTCCCAAAATTGTCCTCCTAAAAACAGCCTTCCTAATCCTTTTTTCTTCAGCCTTCCATTGGCTTCTTCCAGAAGCTTCTCAAATTCTCCAATGCTGCCTCCCTCACGCTCCAAGCCGCCATTCTTCATAATTGCATTGCCGACCTCAGTCATAATTTGGAGCCGCCATTCAAGCTCCATACCCATTCAGTGCAGCCATCATGCAAATTCCTTAGTACAACTCCTCTCCCCAATCCAGCAAAGCTTCCCCTGTAAAAGCAGCTGTCATAGAAATCAACGGCTTAATTAACAAATGACCTAACTTCCCTGATCAGTGACGTCCAGGAGTCTGATGTAACCTAATTTCCGGTTACAAGGTTACGATTTTTACATTGGCCACCATTCTTAACAAACCAATTAATAAATGTTCCAAATATATTTGTAGTTGCAAATTTTCATTGCTTATTTTTCTATGCCAACCACAATCATGCTTTCAACTACAAACTTAGAGAAATTAGAATTTGATTGAATCACACACACTGTGCATAATTATTGAAATCTTGACTTGCCAAATGCTATTGGTGAGAATTTTCCAATATGGTTTGTAACCTTATGACCTTGGTGTATAGCTTGGGTGTATTTGTAACCTAATGACTTTGGGTGAATAACTTGGGTCCATATGTCACTAGCCCAACATTGGGTCCATGTAATGGGAATTCCCAAATGCACCAACAAACATATCGGTTTGTTATGTGAAACCTTCAATAAAGCATGCATATATAAGATTTAATGCATAATCTACCCTTGGAACTCTTGATAACTCATCACAACAAACTCATCTTAAAACAGACCCTTATTAGGGGCAATACCCTTTACATATTTAGTTATGTAATTCATCAAAATAAGATAAATTCTTAAGCCAAAAATTTCCCAATATGAATTGGGGCCTAGGTGAAAGCAATTGTTGAAATTTGTTGACATCATACCAATTCACCTTTTGCATTGCTTGGGATGTTTGAAACCTTTCTTTCAAATCATGTCCAAAATCTTTCACAAGGTAAAAGCATATTACAATGGAGTTTTTTGTATGTCACAACAACATAATTTTCTAGGTTGGACATATATTATTATATAAAATCCATATACAAGTTGAAAATTTTAATAAAATGAACTTAAATAATTGAAACTAATTTCTTTGTCCTTCTTATTTTTAAATAATTACGTCAAAAACATTAATTTTTATTGAAAGTTGAACTTTGCAATATAAGCAATTTTAAAATCACAATCCATTAAAAAAAATGTTATGGACACATTATTTATAATGGAATTGAATTTTTTTTTAAAATTTGGGACATGTTATAGTTTCAAGGTTTATGACATTTAAGAACAAAAAATTTGAAAAATATGAAATATGTGATGAACTTTATAAATTTTTTATTATGTGTAATAATTTTTTTTTCAAAAATTCAAATGTCGTCACATATCCAAAATGATGTTTTCATTACCAACATTAAATAGAGGTGTTCAAAAAAGTTGAAAGGAAAGCACTTAATTTGGACATTAAAAAAAATGTCAACTTTAACATAGTTTCAATTTTTTTGTGATTTTGTCCAATTTTTTGCATTTAAAAATACACTTAGAAAAGCTCCCTAAATGAACTTTGAAATGGTTATTTTTAGTACACCCTAATGTGCTTTCCCCCAGCAATGTAATATAGCTCTTGGCATCCTATGATGTGATAACACCATATTTTGTATCATTTCGAGCATATTTTGCAACATTTTGTTTGAAAGAAATATACATTCCACTAATATGTTGTTGGTGGGAAACATATTTGTAGAATCTTCCTCAACAACATGAAATTGCCAACCAAAGATCACTTGACTTATTAACTATGCTATGAATATGAATTAGTTCTTATGCATTGCTAACATATCATTTGAATTATTTAATTCGGAAAATGTATAGTAACAATCAAAGTAATAAATTTGCAACAAACAAATATAGTAGTGATAATAGTAGAATAAATTAAGGATGATCATATATGGGCTATCTATTAATGTTGGTATGACCTAGTAATTACGGCTATCAGCGCCATATCTTGAAATCATTTCTTGAGATGGAACATGGACCTATCAAGACATCCCAATTTGAGTGTCTTGGTTAAAATTTAGGATCAAAATGGGCGTCATGGCTAAGATGATGATAGGAGAAAACCGAGATGACAGTGGGGAATGGTGGGGATGATATGAAGTTCACACTCTGAGTAAAGTAAGCCCGGATTTCAATTATGCTTCTATGCATGTAATCCAATTGGGGTTTGGGTGTAGATAAGAGCATCAGCTGCAAGGGGCAAAATCCATGTTGGATCGGGGTTCAAATCCCCCTCTTGTTGTCTAGGATGAGGGGCTACTTAGGATTTGCAAGTATGTAACACCTAGGTCTGTGATTGAAAAGACTGAAATACTTCAAGAATCAGTAGCATGAAGCTGAAAGGTTTGATGAGGCTCTGAAGAGTGAGTGTCACTTTCCACTTTGTTTGTTGGATTGTTTGTTGTCAGGAGTGACTTCTTGTAAGATCAAAGTATTATTTGTAGCCACATGTTCTGGTTAAGGGTTTATAGTTCAATCACTGTCAAGGAATCCCCGAGCAATCATCAATACTAGTTACAATGTTAGAAAGTGTGAATTTGGAGCAGAGCAAGTCTATGGCGCCTACTGCATTTGCACTAGTAGGTCATGGATATTTTCCATTATGCTAGTTGGTCACTAGTTTTAGGACTGTCTGAAGCATATGATGGAAAATTGTGTACATGTGAAATGTTTTGTAGGTGATGGATGGTGAATGGTCTCTTGTTTCAATGGTCATTGCCACTAAACATTTTGGGCATAATGTTATTATAGGGAGATTGCAAAACAAAGTCTGATTGACATGCACTCCATGTTTTCCTTGAGATATCATTGCCTGACATCGTTTGCAATTGACTACTGAGAGATTCTTGGCTTTTGAAATGAGATGAATGTGTGAATTCACAGAGTGTCTAACTGCTCTTTACTGAAATACCATCACTGCAAATAATGGATTCCCCAATGCAAAGCCATTAGAGCTCAAGGTGGTCCTATTTCATTTTATGTGCTGGTAGGAAATAGCATGGCTATTGATGCAACCAGTGGAAATAGTAAAGCATTAGAATTAGATTTGGTGAGTCATGCTCCTTGTGTTTGCTTGGTCTTTGGTCTGACATTTTGTCTTATCTTGTGACCACGAAACTTTCCAAGTAGCAATGAAGTTGGGCGTATTGGGGGAAGGCCAGGCAAATCCACAATTTTGAGACTCCTCAACTGGTTTTTAGATACTGGATTTGGAGTGGTAAGGTTTGCTTATATATCAGTGAATAGGTCAGGCACAGTTTGATGTATTCACTCTTTGAGTCACTTGTTTACATACTGGTGAAGGCATTTTGCAGCATTTTGTTTTCTGTAGACAATGAAATTGTAGTCACATTCAACTACCGATCCAGCAGGTTACATTAAAGACTCCAGTCTCTGTCAGTGTTTACAGTTTTTTGTTGTGTTTGTGGTCCAATGGCCAAAATACAATTTGAAGGGAAAATGAGTGTTCAGTGGGTGGGTTATACTATCTTTCCATGCATCTAGTCCTACCCAGGTGGTCTCGTATACAGATGTAAATTACAGCATCATAGGACAATGTGACCATCTTGACAACCAAGGCCCATACACCCTTGTGAACGTAATACCCGTTTCAATTTTCTAATAGGTGAATGAGGGTTTGATATCAATTTAAATGCAGCAAAACTAACTTTATGGCTATTGGATTTGGGATCAGAAACGGTCGAAATATGTAGATTAACTGCAAGGTTTTCAATGCCACTCTCTTTCTCTTTGTAGGTCTCTATACTTCTCCTTCCTTTGAATAGGCAGGCCACCTTCGATTTTTCTTCAGGAGTATTGTGATGATACAATCCAGTGTGTCAGATTTTGCAAGTAATTTACTTTGGCAATATTGAGTTTGCATTCAGGAAGAGCATTGGTGTTCAGGTATTCTCTGTTTGACATATGTCACCAATTGTGCTCTGTAGCATTTTTCAAATATGTCAACCAATTATGGCAAACTTTGATGGTATGATGCTGCTCTACATAGGATCATGGTGCTTGTTTTTCACTGTCGTTTGAGGATACAGGTAATGGGAATTGGTTTTGCCAGTTGAAGACAGGGTTACATGCATTTGGGTCAATTGACATTTCTAAGTAGGATTTACCTTCTGCCATTCAAGCCATTGGATTGAAGGACAAGACCCATATAATCTGGTGTTAGTATAAAACATTAATACCCTCATCAAAATACCAAAACTGGCAAGCTAGGTGAAAGAAGCCAAACTCAAAATAGAAAGGCCAGGAACAAGAATGTCACACAAGGAATGAAATAGTCTGTTTTGTTCATTTGACAAGGTAAGGAACACCTAACAAGCATTTGCATAGAGAGTGGTCTGACAAATTGCACTCTGAGATCTTCTATACTTTATAATGCCTGCATACTGCAAAGCCTCAGTGCATGTTGAAAAAAAACTCACACAGACTATGCCTATTGCAGGTGACCACCAATCAACAATTAAGAGATTCCATACTGTCAGGTATAAACAGGTGCACCCCTGCCGTATTCAACGATTCTCTTGCATCATCTCCAGGCATGGCCCCCTTCTTATAACAGTCATCACCAAACATTGAGCATCAACCCTACTTCCTAAAGCTATATCTATGAGATTGTAGAGAAATCTCCACAATAACAATCTCCACAACCCTACTTCCTAAAGCTAGCAATTCCCTGGACATCCCTCTAAATGCTGTGTACCAGGAAAGTATACCAACACTGACATTGCCACTTGTGGCCTGCTGTTTGCAAAGCAACTAGGGAACCTTATGCCAAATACTTAAACATGTTGGGGTTATCCTTGTCACGCTCTAGATACTCACGAGCAATCAGATCCTCAACCCGCTTCTTGATGACCTTGAAATCAGGCTGCCAATCACAAAATCACACCAATATCAGATATGTACAAAGTCTCACAAAATATAGTTTGTGATGAGTTATGAGAGCTTTCTCCATACTCATGATTTTAATTAACCCAAAAAGAATTGAGAAATGACCTGGTAATAGGTTAGAGAGAATTTAGATTCAACAATATAACAGTCAACAGGAAAAAGAGGAGACCTCGACTCTAGAAAACACAGAAAATTAAGCAGTCATGTGATAATTAATCACAGCCATATGCATGTTCGGTAATGTTCAAAACCAAAATGAATTGTAGTAACAGGCTACCACAACATCCCAAAGAATTCATCAGCTCCTGGGAGAAGGTGTGCATCAATGTTTGACATTAACTAATGTACTGAGTTTCTGTGACAAGAATGGACATAACACAGAGACTCAGTTATTATGCTGCAGTTCAACAACACATGAAATTGATGGAGATTACAAGGAACCAAGAAAAGCATCCTCTTAATACTGAGGAATTCTCCATACTTATAATTTGAGTCATATGTATTCAACTGCAGAGAAGCCACCACAACCATCTGAAGTTGATATGGTGGTGAGTGCAGTCATAACCTCATGAGAATTACTCATAAAGTGTCAGACCATCATCTTCATCATGAATAGCAGTGTTAAGCTGCCATGACTACCTGAAAGTTATAGAGATTTCAGATCTGACAATGTATCAGCAAACAGGAAAAGGATGAAACCAAATCCTAAGGAACAGAGAAAGCAAGCCAAAGCCAAAAACTGCAGAGGGTTTGAACAGCAGCTATGGTCACACACATACATGTTCAGAGACCTTTAACAACACCACCATGCATAAGATATTGACAACCCACTATACCATCCCCACTTGGTTCATCAGCTCCTGGTGGTAGGAACAGCTCAATGTGAAACATTGACCAATGTAACTAGTTTCTGTCCCAAGACCAGCAATAACAGGGAAACTCAGCCATGATGCTAGCTAGCTCAACAAATCAATAAAACCTGAACAAGATGACCCAAAACCCCAAGAATGGGGAACACAATAGAATGAAAACCAGGAAAAAACCAAACAAGGAAAGAGGAATAGGAGAGAAGAACACAGAAAAATTTACAGGACAATTGCCAAACAACAATTATCTAACCACCAGGTTCTTTGAAGCATGTATACAACATTTGGGTTTGTCAGCAACTAAGATGCCTAATGAGGGAACTGTGCCCTGCCAATTTTATGAGAGGGTGCTGATATTCCTCCTGACAAGCTTGGCATTTGAAACGACCTTTAAATTTGAGCAAATAAAAGTGATAGCTCTGTCATGATTCAAAATGACTCTTGAGCTCTACAGACAACCAAGCCCTCCTTTAGACATGGGCCTCACTGAGCTCACAACATCACCCCATTCAAGTAGTGGCTACCCCTCAAGGGATTTCCTTGAGTGCCTTCCCCTGGGACTACAATTGCTGGATAGTATCCTGAGATGTGAAGTTCCCTTATAGTTTACCTATGTGTCTTTCCCTATTGGCAGAAGGAGAGGTTATAAAAGGAAGTTTTTAAAAAGCGGAATTCCACATGCTTTGTGTATCATCAGATGGGTAGCAACCACGCACAGAAAACCAAAATTTGATCCTGTGATTCCGAACAATAATAGTGGCTTGTGCTCCCTCATAGGCCCTGGTCAGTAGTAACAATTATAGGAGGTAACATGGAGCCAACAAAGGAACAAAAAGAAACTTGCCTTGAACATGCGCCCGAGCTGCTCAATACACTCCAGAACCAGTTGTTGGTGTGGGAGAACTTTCCGGCTCTTCATAATACGGACAATTGATGCATCAATGGCATAGCGCCGGTCCTTGTCAACATCCTCTATGACCTTCTTCTTCTCATCCATAGGTGGCAATGGAATCTGAGTGCCAAACATATCAAGCCCTTCCTTGCCCTCAGTAGTGTAAAGTGAAAGAGGACCTTTCCACCATATGATGTGAATAAAAAGGGACATGATATCTCACGAGGTAGAGGCACCCAAAACCATCAAAATAAGCAGTTTGGCATGAGGTCATATTAGTTTTACTTTCGGAATAGTTTTAAATAAAAAATTAGTAACTTTAGTTTTTACTTTGAGGATGTACAACCTGCAGCAAGTGAACTTGCAAATTTTGGACTTCTGCAGAATTAATTCCGAATTTTTAAAATTTTGTGGTAGTCTAACTTAATCTGACCCTAAACATGGACAACATGACATGTTTGAATTTTCAAACCCAAGTTGAGGAAATGATGCAAGAAGAAAATATACCTTTATACGCCTCATCTTGTCAGTGAACTTGGTGTTGAACTCAAAAGAATCAGTTTCACTCACTGCCTTGGAGTTGGGTTCTTTGTTCAAAATCTTATACTTAGCACATGACAGAGAGTGCAGCAATCTCATGATGTCCTCATCAGTAAGATTCAATTGACCCTTGATGTCAGTGTAGCTCAGCCTCTCTGTGGTGTTGAATAGCAATAACACTGCTGCCTGCACAATATTGAACACAATTGAACTTTAACATACCAGGTCCTACTAAGTTTCTTAAAGTGATTTCTGACACAAAAGACCGATTACTTAGAAGGCAGAGAGGGCTAGCAGTGCTGAGACAAAGCAAGCTTGTTTAAAATGATTATGCTAAGGTTTGAACAATTTCATATCATGCCATTTAGTGGGAAAAAAAAAACATATCATGGCAACAAGTTTGTCACGATGACAACATCTGACCACAGCAACCATAATTTCACTAAATATGCAGACCTCCCTTCCATAGGTAGGCTTAGTCTGGCTAACACAACAAACAATGCAACTGTGCTAGAACATTCAGTAAATACCTGATATGTGGTGACAACCAGCTCAATTGGTTTTGCATCAAACTTTCCAGTTATATTACAAGTCCCCAGAGAATATATCCAAGTCAGCTTTCGGTGTTTTGTCTTTGTTTGATAGAACTCCTTGAACACCTCAACACATTTAACCTGCATGAAACCACTTATAAGATCAGTGCAAGAAGAGGGGCAGGGTTTCTGTAACCCGGCAGAAAACAATGCAATCAGTTATAAGGACCCTGAAATCAACAACTGCAAGTTCAATAAAATTATCCTACAAACCTTATGTCACCATTCCTTCCATTGAAAGTGGGGTGAGGCATCAAATATCCAATGATAGGTGAGTCTAGTAGTTATCTTCCTGACATAATGCAGATGCTTACAAACGCAAAGACTTTGGCCCAATAGAGAAGTAGAGAGACAATGACAATGATACAGACCATCTCAGCAGGCAATGCAAGATCAGATGACTTGTAGCTTGGCCAGAAACCAGTGGTAAGAACTGTGACAGTCAAATCAATGCCTGGGTTTGAGGTGGCAGCTTCACTCAGATACTCCTCAAAACTTGTTTGATTTTCCCGTGCTAATGTCAAATCTGTGACCTGCATTCACTAACCTCTGCACAGGTCAGACATATGTATGAAAACCAAGTGAAAACCAAGGGTACATCATAGCAGGTCACAAACAGTTGAAATTCAACACTCATAATTCAGGGCAATTCATGGTCAAGGTCCCCTCAGTGGAAGATTTGCAGTAGAGCAAGCTTCCAGACTTTACTAATTCACAATTAGTTGGGATATTGACATCCACTGCCCTTCTTAAACTGGGAATCACTCCACATAATGACCAACCAACATACCATTCCCTCCATTTTGGAAGTGAACTGCCCACCACACTGTTGTTTCAATTTAGTCAGAATGCTACGTTCATGGTCATCATTAGCGCTCTTGTCAAACAGCAGCCTGCGAGCTAGCTTCTTCCTGTTCCCAAAGCACCCCATTTCATCATCAAAAGCACAACAAATAAAGTTCAGCTGGCATTCACACTCATAACGGACTCTGCTGTTTGCTAACCAAAACACTAAACAGAAAACTACCTTTTTGCAAAGTTTGCTTTAACTTGCACATCACTTGCTGAACTACCAAAATAATACAAACTCCAACAATTCTGTATCATGTGCCATTAGCAGATGGTCAAATAAAGGGAGACAAACTAAGTCAAGCATGAACACATCCACCAACAACTATCACACAGCAGCAATTTACACATAATACCTGTAGAACTCTGCAAACAAATCTTTGTCGCTGATGTATGCAAGAAGTTTCACCACCTGCAAATTACAAATTGATTAGGTTCTGAAGAAGTTTAAACCTTTCCTTTGTTTGGCAAACAAACCTCTCTGGTCAGTCTTGGCAACCTCAGTCATTGATTAGACATGTTGTACCAGTGTGAAAAAAGATTTGTAAGGCCCATAAGCCACAACAATGCATCAAGTTTCACCCTCAGACTCAAACTTTTAAATGATCACTTACCTTCTCAAGGGTGTCTTCAATTGCTTCGTCACTCAATTTTTCACTACCCCCCTTCTTCAACAAATTATCACAAAATGTGGCCAGCAGTTCTGCACTGGTGCTCCCTGCAACACCCTTGTTGCAAAATACCTCAAAAGCTTCCTTTAATGCCTGTATGTCCAACCCCCATGAACATCTGTCAACAACAGGAGGCTTGATTTTAACCACTAAGAAGCTTTCATGCTAGCCAAAGCTGTTGTAACTACCAGCCTCTTCCCTACACCTCAAGTCCTCTCATAGATGGGCTCTTTAGTGCTGAAGTACTGGGCTTGCTAGCTTTCCACCAATCCCAGTACCTTTTGCAGGCCAAGGTGCTTGACTTCAGAGTTCTTGTGGAATCTGGTGATATTCCACCTTGGTTAGCCACAACTAGATACATGAATAGAACAAAAAACTCAAGAGCAGAAGTGTTTCACAACACAAACTGTATGATGTACCCATGTATCTGCTGTTGGGTGCCTAACAACAGAGAGGACGACATACTCCTGAACTGGATGCTTAAAGGAAACCCTTTTTATGGAATTAAAGACAAATTGCCATGACATTAAAATCCAGACTAACTATACAACAACAAACCAGAAGCTGCTTATAGTGCATGCTATCCAAAGTACAATCACTGCACAAAGAGCAGAAAAGAGGCCAAGATTATTAAATCTAGTGTTCTGAGCTAATCCATACAGCAACTTTCAACAGTTCAACATAACAGCTTGAAGTTCCTTGAAATTTCAAAGCCACACAAGCATGAGGGTACCTAGCTGACCTTGTGAAATAAGGAATGATTCAGGAAGCATTCACTGACATACTGCAGATACTTGTCATGGAGCTCAATCACATTGCGCACAAATGCCTGCAAGGACAAAAGCATGTCAGCCCATCATAGATCTACACCCCAATATATCACATGGTCCATAACAGCTGTTGAGGCATCACCAGCTCAGATACAAGGCATTTCTCTAGCCTCCAGTTTACACAAGGAATTTGGAAACCTATTTCAAACACCCACATGACACAGGTCCTATAATGCAAAAAATTTGGAAACACAATGCAGAAACCCCTGCAAGTGGAGCTCCCTGGTTGCCTTCCCCAAATGAGTGACTGCCATCAGCCTACCTGTTCCTGTACTCCGACACTATCTTTCTTCTCAGCCTGCAGAACAGATGCAAAAGATCAGAACCACTGGTGACTACTTTGATTCAGAATATCCACTAAAGCCACTGGAACACAAGACCTATGAAACGGCAGAGAAAACTCCACAACAACAGTCATGCACTTTATGAATACATGCACAGACCCAATACAACCTAAGATAGACTAGCATTGGACATGTCTTCTCATTCCATCAAATGTTTATTGAAAGCAAATCAATCACTTCCATAGTTTGTTCAAACTATGATTGCACAAAGTTTAACACAGGTACCTTTTTGCTGCTGGCCGCATCCTCTGCTTGCTTGACTAATGTTGTCCCCTCATCAGTGACATGCTGCAGAACATGTCACCAAAAATCCCTCAGGAGTTCGTACTGAATGAGCACATATGTCTTTTATTGAAATTCCTTCATGATTACTAGTGAGTTCCTGGTTTCCCAAACAGCAAAACCTGAAATGGCATCATCCTCCAGAATCTGGATTGCTAGCTACCTGACGAAAAATGGCAGCTACAGGTTCCAAGCCCTTTGAAATCCTGCAGAACAAACGGTACATCCGGGAAAGGTCCTCCACCTGTGAAGAAGCAACCCTATCAGTCTACAAATGTGCACTATGGAAGTACTGAAATTTTGACAACCTTACTCATATGAAGCCACATTGATTACTGTGGACATTCAATAATACTTTAGGTCCACATCAGTTCTTCTGGATGCAGCCCAACTGACTCCACATCAAGTTTGATTATAATAGCCATAGGACATTCTCCAGTTGAGAAGCACATCATGTTCTCTTCCCTGTCTCACAGGATGAAAATCCACTTATTCACCTTGTCATCTCTCAACAGAGCATGGCAGCCTGAATGCTCCTTTTCAAGAAGTTGGTTTTCATATTGTGTAAGCAACTCGTGCTGGACTTTCTGCACACGGACCAAAGTGGAATAACAGCACATCATATCGGTCATGAAGTTGTTCAGAAAATTTGCAAAGCTAGTTCTTGGCATTCCATTCTTTTGTACTGCTAATGCTCCTCATTTCAACATCTCAAATAGACCTGGCAGTCATAACGCTAGATGATAATACTACATCTGTTCCCCAAACCACAGCCAGGAGCCCCTTATAGTAATACTACTAAAACTCCTTGCAAAAATGATCTCAGCAAGATAGTCAAATCATTACCAAATGGAAACATAGAAGTTGCTGGGAACACTACAATACTACCATGATATGATCATGACAAGCAGCCTTCAATGATATATGCATGATATCAGCTGAATCTACTGACTAAGGAGCTTCTTCTCCCAGAAGGAGCTAAGACTTTCCTGCAGTACTGACCTCACAGGTACAGGTTCTATTTCATCAGAACTCACTTGTGGACAACCACTGAAATCAGGTTGGGGGCCAATAGAGGCCGGAGTTACAAAGATTTGACTTAATGGATTGCCTCAAAAGTTTCAAACCCCTACTCATGTGCATAGAATAGGCCAGAGAATGCATTAAAAAACCCATGTTGAATACCTGCAGGATTGCAAAGGCTATGCCTGATTTCCATTAAAGAAGTATGAAATTATTTACCTCCAACAGCTTCTGTTCACTACTTGCATGCAGATAATGGCCGACCCTTTCCTTCTCCCTTTTCAAACATTCCTCAGCCTACAACCAACCAACACTTGCATTCATGAGGAGCTGCATCAACATTGAATCGGAGCACAGTAACAATTTTGCTGGAAGCTTCTCACAAAGAGAGGACTTAAAATGTTCACCTTAAGCATGTAGTCTGGACAGGAATCTTCCTCAATCCAAGATGCTGCTTTGCGAGAGTAATAAGCAGCAGTGTCTTGGAGCATGGAACTCTCAAAGTCAGTCTCATATGCATCCATGTTACCCATGCCAATTTCCACAAAGATGCCAAGCACATTCTTCAGGAGTGCACGATCAATCTGCTCCCCTTCACGTTCACGATCAATCTGTGTGATAGTGCACAAGTGCATCAGTTGCTGGGAAACTTCACAAAGCATGACTTGCTAAAGCATACTAAGAGCCTAGCAGAAAAGTATGCAAAAGCCCTAATCTGCTATGCAGCTTCACCAAATCAGTATCCAAAGACATGCTTTTGCTTACAACACAAAGCAAGCCATACCAAGGTAATTACGGCATCTTTCACATTGGTTTTCATTTCTGCATACACCTGCATTGACCAGGATCACAACACCAAGCCATATGAAGGCACCATCAGATGTAGATTACAGAGGGCATACTGCACTACAGTGCCCATACAGCTGAGAGGAAATGGCAGACAGCAAATAAACTTGACTTGCTAGCACAATTTCAATCCGCTTATCTGCACTTCAACCGGGACCTTAAAAAAAAAGCTTACTGGCCAGTCTCATGCGGATCCCAAAAACAAAGCACTTATTTCAAAACTGAAACAGTGATTGATATTTAGACACTACACAAGTCCAGAGTGCCAAAGGAGACAACCACAGCAAAGTCAATAGTCATCCGTGATATGGCTGAGAACATACCAGATCACGGAAACACATCAGTCCCACTTCACTGAGTGCTGGGAGGGATCTTCTTGCAATAAAGTACCGATCAAGGTAATTGAAGAACCGTGACAACCACCGCACCATGATTTTGTGATTGTCCCATCTCATCACAAGCTCTCTCAACATAAACTCGTCATGCTTTTCTCTCAAAGCGGGCAAGACCTACACAACGACATATCCTCTTTGTGAAGTTAGTCTACAGTGATGATGAATATATCTACAGCAGCCGTTCCACCTCAGTCCTGATGCTTCAAATTAGGGTTTCTTGATATATCTGTAGCTCATAATTTTCCCAGAGAATCGTGGCAGACTGTGAACAGTTCTTTGCAGGGAACAAAAAAGGCATCTACATGAACGGTCATCTTTCTCTGCAAACACAAAAGCAAGGAAAAGGGAAAAGAGAGGTCCCCCTGCTCACATACCATACTATTGATGTACTCCTCAAACGACTCCCTATATCTGTCGTAAAGCTGTTGTGAGTAATCTTGCGGAGGCTTCTGTGTACACATATTGTAAATTGTCCTGTGCAAGCGGAATCAAGAAAGAATGAGTATCCCGAAACGATTCGGCACACAGAATAGGCAACCAAAAATAAATAAATAAAAACCCAAACCCCATCATGGATCCCGCTTGTCTCCAGGTATTTCTCTCGCGACCCCGATCCCCTCTTCCCACAACCACGCAGAGAGAGAAGAAGAGCAGAAATGGAAAATTCGCGTGTGTCAAAATCGGCCACAAAACCAAAACCTTTCACCAAAAGAAACGGGAGACCGAGGGAGGAAGAAGAGAGAGAGAAATAAAAATACGTGTAAAGCATGATGTATTCCTCGGAATTGAACTGCTGCTCCGGTACTCCTTCCAAGAGATTCTTGAGCTTAGTGATGCCCTTTTGCATGAAGGCCCATCCCTGCTCAAGCTCTATCACTTTGCGCTCATTGTTCATCGTCATGGTGCCACCAAACCGATCACCTAAAGCTCTTGATTCCCCCTCCCCCGGACTTCTCTGAGTCCTCCCCTCCGCTTCTTCTTACCAAGTCTTCAACCCCCAATCCCCAACCCTCCCCCAGCCCCTCGTCCAAGCAAACCCCCCCAAAAAGACTCCTCACCCGCCTACCCCTAAGGGCATACACTATACACAAACACACCGACAATAACAGACATATATATATGTACAAGTAACACGGGAACTCGTAGTTTATTTCAAGTTTCTGCCGCTGCTAGGATGCAGCTTCCGAGCCAAACCACGAGAAGAAGAGAAGAGAAGAGAAAGAGAAGGTTTTATCGACAACCCAAAACTTTGGCCCTCCTCTAGAGTTGCTTCTCCCTTCATCCCCCCCCGGACCCCTGGCGCGTCTCCTGCCTCAGTCCCTCCCTCAACTAGGCGCTCGCTCGAACCCAACCGCGTCTTAGCGGAACCATGCGGGACGGGGAGGACGACCGATCTGGGACCGACCGGTGGTCGGCGGGTCAGGGGATCCGGAGTCCCTGAAAATCGTCGTTGGGTGCGGGCTTCGAATCCGTCCGGCCCGCCCGCCCGCCCGCCAGAAATTCTGTTCGTTCATGTACGTACATCCTACTCTCATCGTTTATCTACGTACAGTCTATGAGTAGGACCGGCCGACACTTTCATGAAGAGGAATGATAAAAGGACCTTCATGGATGAATATCATCTCTAGGTTTTGTCGTGTTGGGTGTGATTGGGTTCTTGTTTGTTCAGGCCTCCCATTCCATACGCCTCTTTGTTGGCATGGCCTACCAAGGCAAAGGATATTATTTGTTGTTTAGATTCATTATAGAATATAGTAAGCTTAAGGGATTTTGGCCCCTAGGTAATAATAATAGGTCTATTTATTTTTATATGAGGATTTTTTTAAGATGATATTTTGGTTTGTGTTGAAACTTGAGATTAGTTACAAAAATTATAATATCTTGAACGATTTTGGTTTCTTTTAGAGGGATTTTATGTTTTGAAGATTATATTTTTGCATGGTGAAATATTAGAATTTTTCATAATTTTTCTTTTGCCTTAAGCTATTTTTAATGTAAGTGGCAAGGCCACAATGTGACATAGCCCTTGTTTCCTTTTGGAAAGTTATTTATTTTATTCCTTTAAGACCTATTTGATTTCCTAGTAATGTATTTGCAAATACTCTTATTGAGGGTAAAAGAACTTGCGTGCTCTTTATTGGGGGAAAAAAAAGGCTTTTTCTTACTTTATTTCAAGGGCCTGGAGGGGTAGCAAAGGAAAAAACTACAAATTAAAAAAAGGAGGGATAATTACATCATGTAAGGCTCACAAAGCCTTTTATTTTGGTAAAGTTTGGTCCTTCAAACTTTACATTAGCACTAAACATTTTCAAGCATTTATATGTTTTACCCTTACAAAAGTTTTGTGTGAAAAAATACATTATCTCAAAGGTGGTCTAAAGGCAAATTAAACACACAACCATGTTTTTACTTTTACAAAAGTTTATTATTATACCATACCAAAATACGAGGTTCAACAATTTTTTGTTGAAATTTTACGTTGAATTTTTTTTTTTTTGAAAAATCAAGTTTGGTGTTCAATTTATTTTCTTTGAGAATTCCGCAATTTTTAACAGAAAAAAAATATTCGGCAAAATTATGCTTGTGATGATTCTGTCAAGAACTCCTACAAAATAAAGAAACAAAAGTAAAAATGGCATAGAGGAGACAATATTGCATATTATTAATTTTCTAGTTTTTAGAACATTGTTTTTTCACATGCATTGTCACTATTTTGACCTCAAAGATTTGAAAATAAAAACATTGAATCGACATTATGCATTAGCTTTGTCACTCACGCTTGTGCAAAATAAACAAAAACAAAACAACAACAACAAAATACAAATAAATGGTGTAAATATTTGGCGAAAAAACTTTTGAAATCATAGGGAGTTGTGTATAAACCAATGTTGACCAATTGTAAGATTTTTCCCAAGCATCAATATGTATAATAGTAGGATACACATAAATGCATATCCAAATTCTAATTCAGTTTTTATAACTGACCATATCTGCAACTAACAGGTGTGTATTAAGTTTATATCCTTATCCTATTCATATCTGGATGGTGCATTAACATATTTAAAAAAATCTTATCATATTCATAACGTTATGGTGATAATTCTCAATGGTGATGGTTATGGATGTCGAGATTAATATATGCATATCTAATGATGGATGGTATGATTATGGATGGTTCTAATGTAAATGGGTGAATTTGCAACCTCTGAACATTATCGTTTTCAAAAAGTTAAGGCCAAGGGAACAAGATCAATTCCTTAGTATTCCAAAAAAAAAGATTACTCTCACTCACTTACTCTATTAAAACTACTCAAGTAATAAATTAAAAGGTCATTTAAATTTATTTTTTTAAAAGTTGTATATGTCATCTCATTCATTTACTTTACTACAACTACTCAATTAATATATTTAAAGTCATTCCAAGAAGGGGGAAAAAAAAAGGGTAGGATATGTCATTTAAAGATAAACCTATTGTCTTATATGTAGGCTACTTTAATACTCCCAAAGGAAGAAGGTATAGAAAGTAAACATTAAAAAAAAATGACTAAGAAGTAACTACCCTTTAAAGTTTTATAGTACTTTCAATGCCTTTGAATGTTGCCCTAGTGGGTTTGCAAGCCTTGCATAAGTTGTTTTCCCACTTCCACAACGCATGTAGACCTTTTTGTAACATCGTTTATTATCTGTAATACCATGGCAAGATTTCCCAACACTTTCTATTGTCTACAACCATTGCACCCTCTCATGGTTGTTGCCTACTATTTGTAATAGCCTCATCTATTTTGTAGACTTCAGCTTTCAAATATTCCCCCTTTCTATTGCCACATATTAACTATTTTCTTCATGTGGCAGCTAGTAATTTTTTACTCCAAAGACTAAAACTTAACATGCGTTTTTACTTATTTTTGTAAAAGAAACATTAAACTAGTATTTAAAATGTAGCAACACATTATGTAAGTTTAAACTATATTACTTTTTGCATATTCTAAAAAACAAAACTCGTACGAAACACATGAAGGTTCTTTAACCATTTTCCTCAAGATAACACAAATATAAATATTTTTCCAAACTATTTCCTCCTTTTTAATGTTACACTGCACACACTTCTTCAAAAAAGTTCTTCATTTTCACTTCAACTACAAATTTATCAAATTAATAAAAATCCTCCAAATCTTCCTTTAGTCTTCATTCTCCACAAAGTCACACAAGGCCCACATTAACCCCACGAAAATAAGGTTTTTATCATAATCCCGTATTAGAAATCTCCAAGGTGATTGGGTGGATTACACCCAACCATTCATTAACATGAATTATTTAATCCCACTACCTTCACCTTTTTAGTAAATGATAGTAAGTTTACCCTAGTAACTATTAGTTATCAAGATGCCTATGGCACTAATTAGTTTAGAAATGTATACACCTTAACAAAGTACCTACCTATTTACATAGGCTAGGTACTTATTTACCTGACCTATTTGGTTAAATAGATATGTAGATATAGGTATGTACCTATATATGTAAGTAGGTTGTTAAATTTTTTTTTTAATTTTGGGTTCAATATTTTTATTGGTTCATTCCACATGGCATTTGTTTTTACAATGTTTACAACATTGAAAGGGAAGATTAAAAATATGGGATATATTTTATAAATCTAACCTAATCACCAAATAAGTTGTATGGTATTTGCAAACAACATCACATTTACAATTAATTGAAAAATGAAATCATTTTTTTTCCCCTTTCATCCACAATCCATGTTTACAACTATATCGCACATTTGTCCAACGCAACTAGTTGGATTTTAGTCACATGTGTTGCTTATAATTAAACATTAATTGTGAGGACTAATCACAAAATGACCTCTTTCTTCTAGTAGAAAAATTATTTTTTGCTACTTGTTTTATGCAACTAGAAATGTCATATATAACTAATTTACTTAATATGTAACTTTTGTTTTTACATAAAACAAGTTACAAGAAACATTTTTTCTTTTGGTGTCATGACATCACCTAGAATTACATTTTTTTAAATGCATGTTTTTTCGCAAAAATAGATGAAAAATTGAGTCACATGATTATTTTTATGGACTAGGAGTTTAAAAAGCCAAGGATGAATTCATTTCACAAGTTATTTGATTATTGAATGTTAGTTAATTACAACATTTACAAAGGTGTTAATACCTTACTACATGGTGATATAAACAATTTTTGGCATCTTATGTTATGACATTGAATGGCAATTGGTTAGCAAAGACAATGGATTATTTTGGAGACCAAGGTTCAAACCTTAATACCAACAACCGTACGTTGACTATACAAAATATGTATAGTGACCATACAAAGTAAACATGTTTATAAAATATGAAATAAAAAAAACAAAATATGATAATAAAACCAACAAATATTAAAATTAATTAGATTACCACATATCAATTTATTGTATGGTCATATGCCAAGGAACTCATTTGTCCATATCAACATGTTGCCAATTATTAAAAGACATGGTGAATAAACTAAATTTCTAGTCCAATGAATTAGTGGTGATTTCACATATATGACTAATGAACGTCCCAATGAACTAGACGTGCATTCTTACTTATTGTCCAATAATAAAACATAAACAAAATATAATCCATGTTTATATATATATTAGAATAATTCATTTAATGGATTTGACAAATAATGAATTTGATAATGAATAAAAATTAAATGACTTCATTATTTGAACAAAACATGATTCAAGGTAGGCATGAAGTGGACTAAAAATCTAAAACCCACAATTTGCATTAGAGATATTAAAAGGTGCTGCCTTCAAAACCTTTATTTATATTATCCAATTGAACACATTAAAAGTTCCTTAACCTTTTATAAAGTTTTGCTCACTAAACTTTCTATAAATTTTCATCAATTACATCATTTAGACATTTCAATCAATCACATATTTTAAAAAGTGTCCATTCACCATGTATATTAAAAGCTTTTGTTAATTACATCTCTTTAAAACTTTTATAAATCATATAATAAAAACTTATATTAACTATTCTTGTAGAAGCATTCAATAATTCAATTTTTTTGGAAGTTCATGTAATACTTCTACAAACTTAAGGTGTATTCCTTGGATTTTCTTAGAAACTCTTTAAAACTTCTAAACATATTTATTAAAAATCTTTCTAAAAAACTTCCATTATGTTTAATGTTTGTGATGATTCCTACATGAAGGGGAATGTTTCATGGGTTGTTTGACTATTTTAGTTTTATTTTTGAAATAGCCTAAATTTAAAACTATGGTTATTAATTATTAATCGTTCAATTTTTAATGGAATTTTATGGGCTTATAAGGTAGTTGGTTAAATAGGTCTTTATTTTTTTGCGATATGATGTTGACATCATTCAGAGGGCTACGAAAATCAATTGGGATGTTGATAAATAAAATTAAAATTTAAGTTTCAACAAAGAGGATATTATTGGGGTTTTACTAGCATGGTGATGTCGATTTGGAAGTAGTTTTAAGATGGTATGCAATTGCATACCTATTATGAGCATGAAAACTATGAAAAAAAATGATGAAAATACATACCTAAGTCTCAATTCAAAAACAAAAACAAAACAAACCACAAGCTTAAATATAATAACACAAAATTAACAAACAAAAGTGCAAAAAATCTCTATTATGATAAAATATGGAAATATCAACCAAAAAAAGGAATAAACATTACTAAAAATATTGTATTATGTAACCATACTATTTGTTATTTGCAACAATATTTTATCATTTTTACAACTACTAATCAGTTTTTTGTTTTATTGTTGTTATTTCAACTATGGTGCCACTATTAAATTATATGTCTGTCCATATTGATTAACTTCTTGGGTTTTTCATCCAAGAATATGCCTTTATGTTCTACTTGCAAAATTGGTTATAACTTGATTACTTCTTGTGATGTGCCTATACATTTTATGTAAATAAATGTAAATAAGGTGTTTTAGACTAAATTAAATATATATTTAACATGTAATCAAGGTATATTAAATTGATTAAACATATTTAAAGGTATTTAACCTATATTCAATGTATATTAAACACATATTGTGTCAATATTATGAACATATTAAAAAAAATCATGTTCATTTTATATTATTCTTTGTTTTCTAACTAAAACCTCATGATCGGGGGGAAAAAACTATGGATTGGAAAAAAATCATACTAACATAAAATATAAAATACAAAAAAGCCATGTCATGGTTTTTGCATGGAAGTATTTCAATTCAAAGCATAAGCATATATCACAACTAAACATCTTAACAATGAGCCTCTTTGATTGGCCCATCATTAGAATAAGTTATCAAAGGTTTTAGTCAAGACTCTCAAGATACAATTTAAATTTCCTATCCCATTGGGTCATAAATATAAACTTATAATGTGCAACTTTGAACAAAAGATATGGTTTTGAACGTGGTGCTACAAAGAACACTCTTCTTCAAATTGAAAACAATCTCATAAATTATTTTTAATTTATTTATCATGTCCTTTTGATCTATTGTTACTTTTTCATAAGTATGTTCTTGATAAATGTATTTTATAATTTTGAAACATCACCTATTTCCATCCATAAGGGACAAGCTACTTGTAGCCCAATAAGGTATTATAAACCCAAGTGAATACATAATTATTGTTTAAAGTCATGGCCCAATAAATCCAAATCCATGACTATCTCCATGGTAGTTGTTAAGGACATTATGTGATTATATGATTGGATAACATATGATGGGAAAGTGTATATCAAATTACCTATAGGCATCTAGATAATGAGGTGTACATCATGTATGCCACATATGTTAATTTAGGATAATTATATATATAAGATAGGTTAACTTAAATAGTTAGGATAATCATAAATTTGAAAATTAACCTATGTATCATAAAATATTTAAGCGAAAGTTACATCAAAAATATTTTTTTATAATATGGGGATCAATCAGCAAAGTTCATAAATTGTGCACAAGTATAAATTTAGTTATTTGCAAATCCAAAGTGTATGAACTATTTTGCCATAATGCAAAATGCAAACATGTGCATCAAGCTAGGTGATCTAGAGCTTGTAAATGTGTGTCTTTTGTGAGGTGAACATTTCTTGGTTGGAAATATTTTAGTACATTATGGGAAAGGGGTTTTTACAAGCCTTTGATTGTTCATGAAATTACTGGTTCTATATTTTCCTAGTGATAAAACAAGTCTTTTGTGTATTCTAAACTTCATGTCTACCATGGAGTGTTTTCCTTTTAATCCTTTTACACATTTTGGTCTCCTCATGTGGTGGGGTGGAAATATATTAAATTTTAAAATCAAGATTCATTTAATTATAGAGATATCACAAAGGACCTGAACCTTTCCAAGGTCCAAAGAATTTTGAGTAGTGATTGGGCTTGTTACAATTTCCAAGTTTTTAAAAAAATACGTTTTGGTTATGTAATTTCAGTTAATGAAGGTTCTCTATGCCTTAAGCTATGGTGTTAGGGTTTAGGGGGCCAACCTAAAATGACATGAAGTTCACCCTTACAAGCCTATTGCAGCTTGAATGTTAGCCCAATATCATGATTGTTTTGTGTTGGTTCCAATAATTTAGTATTAAATTTTGTGTAGTTCATTTTGTGGAATTTGAAGCATATTATTATGTTATTATTTGCACCCACAGTTGGGAGTTCATGAAGTTGAGTGGGAAGTCATGGCAGTTAATCACTGTTATTCACAAGGAAGGTGATGGTCAAATATTATGTGAGTAGCACTCACGAGTTTATGACCACACTTGTTATTGTCATGTTTGGTTTGATTTGGCTAGAACTAAGATTACAAGTACCTTGAAAGCTTGAATGTGTTGTTGTGAAGTTTTCTTTGTGGCTCATAATATGCATAATATTGTTTTGTAAATTGTAAGGCTATTTTATCCATCCAATTTTGAGGATTTGTATGGGCAAGTTTGATGTTGGCAAGTGTTTCTTAGAGGCAAATATTTAATGTTATTGGGGATGAAGGTTTGAAAGTGTTGGGCAAGACACGTAAGGAGCTTAGGCACTTGTGAATAGAGGATGATGATGCATGTTATATATCACACAATGGCATGGTTGTTATTTCACAAGGTTTTGCAAAGTCGTGGTATCTAGCCTCATATGTCTATGATATCACCAATGTTGCATTTACTATGGTGGGGCAAGGTTGTTTGCACCTCGTAGATTACTGTATTGTGTTTGGAAAAAGGGTCAATTTTGCATATTTGCCCTTGGATGATGGTGTGAAGTTATTACTATAAGGTTGTGTGAACCTAACTGGATTTTGCCTCTACCTACAACAAGGAGCACTAACAGACCAATACTAGTTCATATTGGCAAGTATGGGTCCAATCTAAAGTGGCTACCCTTAGGTACTACATGGGAAAGTGATATGGGTCTTGCTAATCTTGCATATGGATGCCAACAATCGGAACACCTAGAAATATGAGACTATCCATTTGGGGAAGCATGTTTTGCTATTATAGTGGTGGCAATAAATTCTTTGAAATATTTGTGGGTGCAAGGCCGCCACCAAGTGAGTGAAACTAGGGTGCAACTTCTAGCCCTATCTCGCCCATGTTTGTAAACATTAGTACCCTAAGACAACTTGGGCAGCTCTTGGCATACTATGCACTACTAGAACCATGCATTGATGGTCTCCCTTGAGATGAAGATGTTTGCTTCAAGCCCATATATTCAAATTCAAAAGATAATAAAAACAACTTTATGAATGTATTTCTAAATGAAAAGTAATGACAAAACTTTCAAACTCATTTGCTTATATAGGTTTAATGGTTCTTATTAATAACTAAACTAACTATCTAACATTAAATAATAATTAATTCAATCATAAACTATTGTTTAATAATCCAACTATTAAAGTAACTCATATCTAATTAATTAACACTTATAAAAATTTCGACTTATTATTTATAAATGACATATATATACTAAATACATGTTTGACATTAGTCAAAATATATAAAGTTAATTATAAAATTTTTATGAAAGTAACTATTAACTAATTAATTAATTTTTCGAGGTTTTGACTTAATATTTACAATAGTCAATATTTTATTTAATGCATGGTTAATAATTGATTTATTTGCCCATCATATTTTGGAGTTTCAATGTCATGAACAAA
>Ga0209611_10002096_pt1 | contig 34952 bp, 28 predicted proteins | sample S1TSphgellanicum_3_FD_187693 | JGI IMG/M metagenome (GOLD analysis project Ga0209611, IMG submission 187693) | Host-associated microbial communities from peat moss isolated from Minnesota, USA - S1T2_Fc - Sphagnum magellanicum MG (SPAdes) (version 2) | ecosystem: Host-associated > Plants > Peat...
ATTAGTTTCTCATTCTTTCTTTTGTCATTGATTATAGTGTTTACATGCAAATTTGGTTATAATCCTTAAAAAATGCTTTTGGGTTCCCTATCTATCTATGAAAGAAGGTAGTTTGTTTTTGTTTTGTTTTGTTTTGCAGTTATGAGATCCACCAAACCAAGATGATTTAGATCATGTTCTTGGTGTTTTTGGAAAGCTCTTGATGAAGAGGGGTGCATGGGCTTGGTTCCATGACGTTTGGACTTGTGGTGCAAAAGTTTTTGAATATTGAATGATTTCTTCATTGAAAATTAAATTAAATTATAGCTGAAAACCTCGAAGGAATTGGAATGTTTCTTTAGTGTTGTTGAAAAGATTTTGATGAACATGATTTAATGGAATTTACTTGGTAAGATCTGGATTCAAAATGTGGGAGATATTGATTTTCAAGTGATTTCTACCATTGATAATTCAAATAAATTCCAAAAAACCAGGTCTTGGAAGGAAAAATCAGTTGAGGACGTGGTAATACTTGGGCCAATGGCACATGCCACACTAGTATTCATTATATTCATTAAAATTTATCAAAATGTTATAATGATATATAGCCCAAAACATTATAGTATAAATGCATCACACATTTTTAATACTAATTTAGTTTACCACTTAATGCCATGTCAAATATATGGTTGTTACAATTTTTGTGATGTGTTATATTACAAATGTAAAAACTATGATCAATGTAAGCCAAAACTTCCATATACCATGCCAAATCCAAACATATTGAACTATGCTACTAGTTCTTAATTGAAAAACTCAATCAACAAGGATGTATTTTCTAAATATATGTTCCCATAAATCACATGTGGATTCTAAACCCTTACCAAAACCACAACACAAGTTTGTAAACTATGTATTGTGTTGTGGACCTAAACCCTTACTAAAACCACAACACAATTATGTATCTTGTGAAGCTATGTGTTTAATAGGCTTGAACATGTAAAAAATTAGATGAATTGCATGCCTCAAATTGTAACATAGATAGATCAAATCAAATGCTAAAATCACCTATAATTAAAAATTAATTTCACCAATAGAAAATGAATATGTTCAATGTTTCATCATAATTATAGGAAAGCTTAATAGCATTAGTTCACAAGTTAGGATAAGACCACTAATGAATAAAACAAGATGAAATAAAATGTATTATATTTAATATTATTTTTTAATTCCAATAGTGGACACATAACTTTGTGATTTCTTTCCTAGTAGCAAAGCAAGTTAATAGAGGACCAAAGGTTGAGAAAAAGATAATCATCACTAAGTGAACATTGTTTCTTTTTCTAATTAGTTATTTTACACATTATAACAATAGATGGATCCGAAGTGACCTAAAGTTACAAATCGTGGGGGAAAAGATCTAGTCACAAATATTTGGTGGAGCAAAGAAAGTATCGTTACCATATTATGTGAGGGTTGTGTGAAATGAAAATGTTCATATCAATGATAGTGACAAGTTGAATGGGACAAATTAAGGACTATGGAAATTCTATTTCAAGAAAATGTGTACCATTACATGGTCCCTAACCCAAGCAGGGCTTTGATGGAAGATCCAACCACAAAATGTGCACAAGGACAACAAAAAGCAATGACAATCATCAATTTGGTTGTTAAAAACAAAATTTTCCTATGCGTATAAAATATCAACGATTTGACCAAGGCATGGAAGAAATTTTAGAACTTGTTTGATACAAACTCCACATCTAAGATGATAATGTTTTGCAATAAGTTGCAAGGCATCTACATGAGGAAAGGGGAAACATTAATGAATTTTTCCTCATGGTACAAAATATCTCATTATCCAATTAGCAAATATTGGTGATGTAGTTAATTAGGATAATGTTTTGCAAATTATTCTAAATGCATTCCTAGAAAGCTATGAGGTTTTTGTGTACGGAATCATTGCACAAGATTATTTTCTCAACTTTAATAAGTTGGTAAGAAAATTGTTGAATGGATTGTACACAAAAAACTCATGAATTTTAAGCATCCTTACAACAAAGCTTTATTAATGAAGTTTTGATACTTATTTCCCAAAAATGGTGAAAAGAAAGAATCTGGAAAGAGAAAAAGTATCTTTGGGTGGTACCACTAAGAATGTCACACCTTCACTTATTCAATCCATTGATTTTTTAATAAAGAAAACATTTCAATAAAAAAATTCACTAGCATTTTTTAGTGAGTAAATTTATTGGGTTGTATAAACTTGGAAATTTTAACAATATAAAAAATATATATTTTTTGATGTTCCTAATCATTGAATTTAGAAAAAGTTTCAAAAATATAACAATGTTCCCTTTCCTTGAACTTTTGGATCAAGAACACAAGTTTGAAACATATTTTGGGTTTTTTTTAAGTAATAATTTTCTAGTATACCTTGATGGTATTCTATTTGAATTTTTAATGTAATTAATTGAATAGGTATAATACAATAATGAGTTTTCAAAGTTTAGGAATGATTATGAAAGGGCCATTACAATTAAGAAAATAAATGTGTGGTAATTCCAACTTTTTGCTAATTCCAATGAACATTTTAAGTGATGTACTTTGATGTGCAATGGATAGACACATGTAAAACCACTCATGAAAAATGTATAAATGTAATTTGGAAAAGGAATGAAAAATAAAACTTATTTATAGAATAAATTTTGAAATCACACAATAAACACAACAACACATCTTGGCTTTTAGAACTGGTTAATAAAACAACTACTGTTTTTTATTATTACAATTATAACTACAAATTCATGTTAATGATTACATAGTTGTAAAAGACATTGTGATGCCAGATGGCATTATCATTTTGTGATTATAATTAATATCTTGACTTGATGGGTTTTACAAAAATATCAAAATATCAAAAATGTATTTTTAATGTATTTTTAATCATCCAAAATTAATTAATAACAAATTTCCATTCATTTTTGCAACTTTTGGTGAATAATAACAACTTATGGTCATGTGATGCTAACGTGACATGCAACATGGCAACAAGGTTGACTAGTAGTCACAACATCTCATGACTTGTAACATTAACTTCACATCATGATTCATATTATTAATTTGATGAATTAATTTCATGTATTAACTAATTGAAAATATTGTTATACTTTGTGATTAATAATGACTTGGTCTTCCATGTGATGATGACATGTCATAAATTTTCATGGCAATCCATGATTTTTTGTGATACCATAAGTTTTTGTGTCTTTTGAATTTATGGCACCAGTATTTGTTATGGCATGCCATATTTTTTTGTGTGCCATGAGGTTTTTAAAGTCATGAATTCACATGCACGTGTATGTGTACTAAAAAATCTATTGTTAATTGTAATTATGACTACAATATTAATAGTTGTTTTGAAAAAGGAGACACATAACTCCTTGACTTTTTAACTATTTAGCACACTAGGTTAATTTAACATACCTATTAAGTTAACCTATGTATGTTGGCTACTTAGTAAAAACCTACTTTGTAATATAGGCTACCTTATAAGTTACTTAATTAGACATAATAAATTTATTACATCTAATATGTATAAATATACTCAGAATAGGTTACCCTGTTAATAAGTTAACCTAGGTAGGCTTGCCTAGGTTCCTAACTTTAGGTTTTTGCCAAGTCAACCTAGGTAATTTACCTAAGTTTGTAACCACATCAAGTTTGTGCAATTAAATGTGATTGTGATGCGGCTAGACGTGATTAAATGTGACTAAATATGACTAGATGCAACATAATTATCTTAGGTTTTTTTTTAACCTAAAAATGCCTAGGTTAACTTAAGCTAGGTTAATAATTAATAGTATAGGTTAATAAACTAGTTCATCTTAAGTCAACCTAAGGAGGTCTAAGTCTAGGCTAGGTTGGTAGGTAATAAATAGGTTAACATAGGTCAACCTAAGGTGGCCAAGGTTAATTCAAGGCTAAGAATTTTGAACTTTATAAATTTGTGTTAAATATAATTAGTTTTAAAAAAATGCGATAGTGCAATGAATGAAAACTTGAACTCCAAAGTGAAGGTGAGGGGTTCAAGTCCTCACTATTGTAATCAATGATACCTAGGCCATTTAGCTTAAGTTAGGTAGCTTAGTCTAGGCTTCTTGGGCAAGGAATCCGACATTTGTTTTTAATCTAGGCCATTTAATTTAAACTAGGTAGCCTAGGTTATCTAACATAGGTATTTAGCCTAGCTAAGTTAAATTAGGTTGACTTTGAGCTATGTACGTTACATGGGTTAAACTAAATTGACTTTTGGTCATGTGCAATGACTCATAAATTTTTTATAGATTTTTGACACATGTCATCCATCCATCAAGGCGTTTTTTGTAACACTTAATTGAACAAAATGACTAAATTGAGATGACATGCATTTTACACATCATACCAAGGTCACCGATGACATGGAATTTCAATATTAAACCAAAATTTAAAAATCTTAATCAATAAGATGATTGGGCTTTGCAATTAAATGTCCTTTGCAACTAAATGGGTGAAACAACATGGGTTTAACAACTCATGAATGACTAGTTGCATATGTCCTTGACTAGAACATAATGGCAAAGCCTAGTCGCAAAACCCAAGATGTGTTATTGTGAAAGGTGAAGAAAAGGTTATACAAAAAAAAGAAGGCCCAAATAAGATTTTTGAAATTCCAAAATTTCAATCAAAAGTTTTATAGTTCAAATTTCAATCAACTTTAACTAAATTTATTTTAAAAGGTAATGAAAAATACTCACAAACTTTAGAAATAAAAGGATTAGATCTTGACCATGTTTCTTGCAAATTCAATCATGTATTGGTCTCTTGTTATTTCAAAATCAAAACTATAGACAAAAATCAAGTCATGAAATGAAAACAATATGAAAAGTAAAAAACAATAACAAGTTTCAATATAACTCAATTATATTGTCAAAAAGATCACATGAAAAACAAAGTGCACAACTGAACAAAAAAGATCTCTTTCAAACATAGAAAAAACAAGGATTTTTTTTATCCCTTGCAAAAATTTATGTTATCCACCTTGCAAAAGTATCAAGATGGATTTAATAAGGTACCTCCTATCAAACTCCCAACAACTCCACAAGAGGTCAATATTCTAAAATTATTAATACTTACCAAAATTGGAATTTTAAAAACCTTGTAAAATTTCAAAAACAAATTGCTCCTTAGAGTAATTTTTTTAAAAAAAATTCATGACTAATTATTTAGCCAACTTTGCTACCTATTCAAAAATCTTCTAGTGGTACCATCAAAATATACGTTTGCTCAAGGGGTCAAACAAACATTTAGACGAAAGTTTTCAACAAATCAAAATTAACTTGGGAGGTGCTTCATTGTGGTGAACATTGGCCATTGGACCATATATTGCAATAAGACTCTTAAGAAGACAAACAAAGACAAGTGTGAGACAAGGGTGAGCGAAAAAATATCAAGGATATTGTTAATAATATGACATGTCAATAGAATGGTTGACATGTTTGAAATTGAAGTTTCGGCAATAGAAGCAAATGAACCAAAACCCTAGTACTTCAATTTAGGAGCTTGAAAACATATAATTGGGGATAAGTAAAGGTTGAAAGAAATAAAACAATTTATACATTTAGTTAGAGTCAAAACAATTTGAATTCACACTCGCTTTGTTAGGAAAAAGTAATGTCAACCTTTCCACCACCTTTGATGTTATGTATGTCCAATGAATTACTAAAAAAAATTTATATAGTGGTATAATACTAGATAGCGGATACATCCTCTTGTTTGATGTTCAACAATGCACAGTAACAAAAAACAAAAACAATTCAACAAAGTGGTAGCCAAAGATAAGAAAGACTACAAAAATGGTTCAAAATTTCACCTTGAATGTTGTCTTTTAGAGACACAACAAATGACTAACCTTGCTAAGGTGGAATTAAGCTACAAAAGAACTAGCCATTTAAACTACCAAGCTTTATATTTGATAGGACAATGAATTTGAGCAATGGGATTTCTTAAGTTACCACAAGTCAATTGTGTGTGCATGGACTACATACAAGGCAAGCAAACAAGGGAATGACTTTTGAAGGTAGCCACATTTAGAACAACAATGCCATAGCAATTGGTGCACATTGACTTGTGAGGTCTTATGTCAAAACCTTTGTTATCAAAATAGGAATACTTCATTATTTTTATTAACAAATTTAACAGGAAAATGTCTATATCATGGTTTTTTTCAAAGTCCTCAAGTATGCCCAATGGCAAGGATCCCCATCATTAATCAACATTAAATGATGACTATCCTATGTGGGTTGTAACACTTTTACAAAACTATTGCTACAAGTGGCAACCTAGGAAGTGCCTAGATCTCAATGTGGCTAATTAGATTATTTTAAATTCCAAAGATGGCCAAAAAATCTAAAAATCAGAAATTTTTGGTGTTTTTTTTCATTTTCTAAAATTCTTTTGCCAAACTGCAAGATTTTTCCACCAAAAAAATTTGGTTTAAAACTTTATTTAATGTGTTTAAATCATGAAAATTACAAAAGAAAAATAGAAAACTAAATTTGGCAAAATAACGAATATTTAATTAATTTTGGACTTAAATGTTACTTTTGGACTTAACTTGTTTGGTGGCCCAAAACCACTGAATTTTCATACAATCGACAAAAAATTGTTTTTTTTTTCCCCCATTTTTTCTTAACTTATTCTCAAATTGGATGTTAATGGACAAAATTTGACCAAAATTAGCAATGTCCTATAATATTTCATCAAAACACCTAACTTAGTTCTTAAGAAAAATGGTACCTAAGTCATGAAATTATAACAGTTGGAGCATCCAATGGCCACCGGATGCTAAATTTATAATATATATAATATTATTTTGTCAAAGATATTGAAATGTTTAAGTTAATTTCAAATGAAAAAAAAATAGTGCTTAAATCATCAAATTATAACATGTGGAACATCTAGTGACCATTCAATGCTAAATTTATAATATATATAATACTATTTTGTCAAAGATATTGAAATGTTTAACTTAGATTTAAATAAAGAAAAATGGTACTTGATTCATCAAATTATGACACTTGAAATATCTATTGGCCACCAAATGCTAATATTATAATAATATTTTTACAAAGAGATTGAAACATCTGACTAGATTATTATTATTAAACTTTCATTTTTACTAGTATTGTAACTTATGTAGTCATTACACAATTAAACTAGGATTGGGTGGCCATTAAATGCTACTATTACATAAATGTATTCAAAATTATTCAAAATCATCTATTAACCTAATAACAACATAAATTTCAAAAACATATTCCAATGTCATTGAGTTCACATAACAAAATTAATTTCTTGAAAAACCAATTCAATAATGCTCATCATTCCCATCTTTGACCACATCATCATGTGTTTTTCCCATCCATACTTGATACATTTAATGTTCACATCAATGTGCAAGAACAAAATCCCCTTCATGTAAATCCCTAAAAGGAGTGTAAGTTGCCGTACTCAAGTATGGCTTCATGTTTTTACACCCACAATATGGAAAGATAAATGGATCTTCCATATCATCAAAGATAGGAATAAATGGAAGAAAAAATCTCACATGGTTAACTTTCTAATTGCTAATCGGCCAAAAGCCCTTTAACAATATAAGACTTTATTAAGGAATGGTTTTGACAAACATTCTAAAATACCCTCCCAATATTCAATATAAGGTTATAGCTCTTGTATACATTTCACTTCTCAAAATATTAAAATATTAAAATTTCAAATTATAAATATTTCAAGATTCCATTATTGATGAATTTTTCTTTCTCTACTGACTTTAAGGCATCATTCCCCTAAATAGGATGGGAAGGAAAATGCTTTGGAATTCCACTAAGAAGTTTGGGGCTACCTTGATCATTAGACTTCCACAATCGAATTGTATAGCGCCATCTTTAAGGTTCCGTATTGAATATGTTGGAGAGGCCTTGTATTGCATCACTAGCCACCTAGCAAAATCCATAAAAAGTTGAAAAAGATGCATGTCTATGTGTCTAATTAATACTTCAAGTCCATCTTTCAAATATCCTTGAACCCAAGATTTGAAATCTGGGATTTCTTGAATCGGTTGGGGAATGAATGGTTGTTCTTGCGAAATCGTACACAAGAAGAAATCTTGTCCCTTTCCACCTGCACACATTGCAATTACTATTTGATTTGACTACATTTCAAATACAATTAGCCATTTTAAGTTTGTAAATGGCTTGTTGTATTAATTAATGGTCAATATTGTTCATAGTTGTTACGTTCACTATGTTGTTCATTATGAATATTATTTGGACTTTAATAATTTCAAATTGTTGATGTGAAAACTGAAATAATTTTTAACTTTATTTACACAATGCATTGTAATGGGTTAATGGTTTTTTTGACATCTTTTCAATTATCAACATGTGTACCTAAGTTGAACCATTCACTTTTAATATGTTAAAACCATTACTCACAAGTTGCATCTTGCACTTATCAAAATATATTGAGACATATGCAACTTAATGCTTTGCAATTATACTTGAATGGTGTAATGAGGATTTTCACATTTCTTGAACTATCACCATCTTTACATGAGTTGAATCGTTCACTTTGAATTTATCAAAACCATTATTCAAATGTTGCATATTGCACTTAATAGTATATATTAAAACACACATAAAAATTTTATGCTTCACATTTATGCTTAAACATGTTAGTGAATTTTTCACATCTCTTGAATTATCAACATTTGCACATGAGTTGAATCATTCACTTTGAATTTGTTAAATCCATTATCACAAATTGCATTTTGCATTCACCACAATTTTTTGAAATAAATGTATATTAGTCAAATCTCACATTTATATTTGAATGGGTTAATGATTGGATCAAATGTTCCTGCATACCAAGTTTAAGATGCATGTAGACCTCTAAATTATAATTTTTTCATATATTAAATTCTTATACATTTATGTAAATTAAAATGTAGGGTTTTCCCTTTTTTTTTAAGCAACATGGACAAATTTATTATTACAAATGTTCATGATGCCACACCAAACCCCCCATAAATAATCCTTAAAATTTTCCCCATTTTTCTTTTTTGGTGTATGAAAAACAAAGTTTAAAAAGGTAATTTATTAATTTTATTTTTAAAATTAATTAAAAATACTATTATGAATATAATAATAATTATAATAATAATAATAATTTTCTATTTATTATTTATATTTCAAACATGATTTATAAAAAAATTTGGGCTTGTTTTGTTATAAGTTTATGTTTAAATATTTTGAAGTGAATATTAAATTCTTATTTTTAAAAATTTAAATAAATGAATGAATTTTTATTCTTATTTTTTTCAAATTTGTGGTGTTTTTCAAGATCATCCACAAGAAGATTTAACCATGTTTTGGCAATAGACCATGTATAAGGAGGTATAAATTTGTTAAAATATTTTAATATTTTGGCTACAAGTCCTAGAACCCCTTGTATAATTATATCATTAAAAGTATTAAAATCATTTTTTAAATTTTTAATTAAAAATCATTTGTTAATGTTGGTGCCCTTGTTTTATGTTTGCGAAATTGTGAAAATTCACCACCAAAAGAAAATTTAATTCCATCATTAATATTTATTTTAAGGTTTTCAAAAAAATTGGACAAGGTTTATAGCGATTTCAAAGATTGGGCTTAAAAATTTTCAAATAAATTTGATGTTGGAATTATGTTTAAGGTTGGAATTATTAAAATTAATTTTAAATTTTTATTCATTAGGAGTAACCTTTTTTCTTTTCAATTTTTTGGCAAAGTTTTTGTTGTTTACATTTTTCCTTGAATTTACACAATTTTTTCCATTTTGTTACCAACAAGAATTACAAAGTTAGAAAAATTTGAAACCAAAAAAAACATGTTGGTTGGGGAGTGGGTTTTAATCCAACTATTTAATGTCGTCACCAAATTATGTTACTTTTACTTCTCTAAATAAAATGAAGGTAAAATATATTTTTACATCATACAAGAGTCAGTTATGTGAAAGAACTGCAACATCTCTGCTACACACATGAGAAATGCTAGACTTAAAACTCAAGGTTACTTCAAATTTGGAGAATTTCTTCATTAGAGACTTGAATTGCAAACTACAAAATTAATGACCTTGTGCAAAACATAGATCCATTCCGTGCCAAATACGTCATGTCTTGCCCCGACTATCATGGTTATGGCTTTTCCAAAATACTTGTTCTCCCTCTTAAGGTAAAGTCAAGATGTATACAGCACAGAAACAACATACGTCCGGATACCGAATATGCATTAAAGACACAACTATTTCTGATTCCAAAATATGAGCGTCGTGTGAATGAGCTTCTTTTCTTACCTGAACGAACATGCAGATAGTGAAGCGGCCTACTTGCTCCAATGCGGTGATTCCCTTCACAGCTATTCTGTGATAATCGATGAAATGGTCTGTCATCTCACTGGCCGAAACAGGAAGGAGTTGAATTTATGGTTACGAACAACATGCACGAAAATAATCCTTGTAAATTATTCTTCTGCAATCCTTTCCTACTATGCCTTGGACACCATGTTCTTGCTCCCTTCAACACATTCTGTTGTATTTCTCGTTCGTGAAACTACCAGAGGAGGATAATTTTCTGATAATAGAACAGATTATTAGCAATGCATGTCAAACACCACAAATCTCGAAGATTTACGCGAACCAATCTCTCCTGTTCTGAGTTTCTCTCTGTCTGTCTGTCTCTCTATCCGTGTGTTTTTCTATGTTCTTCTCTTATACACGCACAACAAACCAGTCATAAAATGCTCTACCGAGTATGTGATTTTTTTTCAAGTTGTATAATTAATCATTTGTATTAATGTATGATCAATGTTGTTAAACGAATATGGTTTAAAAAATTAAATGGTCATGTTGACTACCTAATTAAATTTTTTTTGTTGCCATTTTTGCCAATTTAAAGGGGCAACAACATCAACAAAGGACTTTTTTAAGAGATTTTTTTTTTGGTCAAATTTAATATAGATTGTTAATGTCTTACAATAAATTATAGTAGGTAGCCATAATATTGAAGGATTTAAACAAGTTTTTAACTCCGCAACTTGTCTATAACCAAATGTGGTTAAATCTTCTTATGGGATGATTGCCATTTTAATAACATTGCAAAAATAAATATATTTTTTGTACCTAATCATATTGGGAAAAAAAATTAAATTATATATTTTTTAAAAATGGACATATTTCTCATAATGGAAATAACATTGTTAAAGACTTAATGATAACATTTTTTGAATTCACATTGAATTCACAAAGATTATAGGTTAATTTAAACAAAAATAAATTTGTAAATTTATTTATGACATACTATTTTGAGAGTTGTTTTACATTTTATATTTAATAAATTTAAAAGTATAATAAAAAAAATTAACACATTATTGAATAAGCTTCAAAATCATGTTTTCGTTTATAACATTTGAATAAATTTTGAAAAAAATGTTGAAATTAGAAGTCTTAAACAATTCCATGCCAAACATAATAAAGTTTTAAAAATTCATATTTATTAATATGGTATTGAAATGGTTTGGTGGTTAAGATCATGGTGTGTTTCCATAAGGTCTTGGGTTCAAACCTCAATGAAATTATGAATGCATTAATTTATTTTGTATAAATGTAATATATGAACATGTAAATCATGGCTAATGATGTCAAAAAGTTTTTTTTGAGAAATTGGAAAAAAATTAAAATTAATAATTTTTTCATGGCAAGTAATTTTGTCACAACAGGTTGAACAAAAAATACAATCCATGATTCCATGATCTTCTTTTTTTTAATTGGAATATTTTATATGGTGACATGGCATTTTAATTTAGAACTTCATATATCCATGACATAATTATAAAAATAAAAATTATGTAGTGCAAAATGTGACTATTCAAAATGACTTAAAACCATTTCATTAAAAAATAAATCTTAATTAACTAATCCTTTTTTAACCAAAACCATGCAAATAGCATACTAGTCAATTTTGTCTCATTTCACTAAAAACCTAGTGGGTAGTGAAACAAGACAAGATTTCTTCTCGTGATAAACATTTTCATCAAATCCGTTAACACATTTATTTTGCTCTTTCAATTTCTTTGACAAATAGCCAAAACTTCCTTTATTGTTAATAATGACAAAAAAACAAACAAATGCTTATTCTTATTTTCCTTCACACAATTATCCATTTGAAGCAATAATTTATTAAATAATGGTTTTGCACGAACAACTTGTTCAAATGCCTTTAATGCCTTCAAACACCACAAAATCCCTCACATTAGTTGTTCAAAGAATCCATTTTGTAGCTCATGATCAAACAACATTTGCAACTCACAAATAGGTTCCTTTTCCAAGTTTGTAGTAGATGCAAAAGAGATCCAATTGTGAGATTAGGGTCATTGGGCCACAATTCATTTGAGTATTGAGCAAATGCCTCATCACCATGCCCATGAATAATCATTCTAGTCAACATTATTGGCAACTAACCCAACCCAACAACCATTTTGTTTTTCACTTGTAGCCTTGGTAGTGTAGTCTTTGAATGATCCATCTTATCATGAATGATGCACAAAAATTATGCCTTTGATTGAATGGACTCTACTCTCCAACTATGGTAAAGACGTTTACACGACTTTTAATGATCATTATGTCTTTTCAATTTCAATTCATGCTCCGTGGCACTAGTACATTTTTTTTCCAACTTTGGATATCAAGTCTTTCAAAGACTCACATATAATACATTTTGAAAAAATTGAACCTTTTTTTTGCAACATTGAAATGGTGTTTCCTCCTCAATCAATTCATAGCAAATTGAAATACCTCACCAATATTTAACTCCTTATTAATTTGAAAATTCACACATAGAAAAAATAAAAAGTTTTTTAAAAAATCTATAAAACTCTTTTCACATTAATAAGAAACAAGCAAAAAAATACAACAAATAATTTTAGAAGTAGAACAAGTATGCAAAATTTCACCCACCTCCTTGCTCCTTTCTCGAATACTTTTCCAAGTGTTAGGAATTAGAAGGCAAACATCTTGTCTACCATTCCCAATTCCCTTCATTTAGTGTGGCATTACATCAGCACATTAATTAATGAATGATTGAACATTGCTTTCAACTTGCCTAGTTGTAATTTATTGTTTTTTCATTCTAGCATTTCCATGGGGCTTTTGCCTTGTCCCACATTTGCTATCTTGTTTATAAGACAAGTACGTAGACCATGAAATCCCAACAATTTTGTACCATGTTGATTCACAAACTTTAACATCTTATATTATAACAAACCTTTGTTTTTTTTCTCCAACTTTCTAGTACAATCTTTTAGAAATATCCAAAATGTACATTCTTTTATTTGCAAACAACAAGTTCCAAAACTCTTATTGCACAATTGATGTCTTCTCACAAGGAAAATATTGACAATAATTAAAAGAACAACAACTATTTGAATTCACATTACAAATTGATTCATTGCTTAAAAGTCGGTCAATCTTTGAAATAGAAGTTTCATCACTTGATTCGTTTCGTTTCTTTTCACAAATGTATAACCTTTTTTTTCCCCACCTCCAACCCCTTCATCCTTTTTTGAAACATGTTGTTCATCATATGCTAGCAATGATGATAAACAATGACCATCAAGAAATGTTTGTGACAAAGGCCACCTCTAGATTGACATTATTTGTGATCTATCATTTGGATAGCTCAAAATTGTGACCCCAACATCAATTTCACTAAGATCATCATTTAAAACAAGCTCCCTTAGGTCACATGTGACAATCTTCCCTTCAATAATGATCAAGTCTCTAACATCATTCACCGATGCACATTTTCTCCCATGCCATTGCATTCTTTTTATACAAGGAACATACTACATTTTCTCTTGTATATTTTTTTCACCTCTTGCACTTCTTGATGGACCACCTTCCTCCATACTATTAGAAATTCTAGTGTTTTCCTTTGAAATAACCTCCCAAGCCTCCTTGATAAAGGTTGCATTCATAGTTATTTCCCCACCTCATAACCCTATCCAATCTTCCAAAACAAACATTGACTACTAGCAAACACCCAACTATGACACATCTTTGACCAGCCAAAGCAATTTGATCCCACACAATCTCTAACCAATTTTCCACAAGGATTAGAAATGGTAACCTCATATTCTGGAACTATTGGAAAATAAATTCTATAACCACCATAATGCAATTTTCATGTCCATTAAAATCATGTACAATAGTTGAATCAATTCGTTTACATCTACCATGATTAACACAAAATCCTTGCCCCTTCACTTATCAAGTACAAAAGATTAATTGAATCTTCAACCTTCAAAAGTTTAGTCCCCATCTTAACAACATTCACATCTCACATTCAAATGAAACAAAATAACTCATCCACTTCAAAAATTCCAAAAACCTTCACCATTTTTTAATAGAAAAAATCTTGGAAAAAAAAAATGGTTAAAACTTGTAGGAAATTCTCAGCAATTTGATTTTCACATCTTTCCATGGCAACGGAACGAGAATTAAGTGGACATCCAATTTTCACCTCCCACCATTGTGATAGAACGAGAATTGAACAATTGTTCGATCTTCACCTCTCCCCACTATGATGGAGCGAGAATTGGGCAATTGTTTGATTCTCACAACCCACCACCACAAAGGAGTGAGAATTGGGTGGTTGCTCGATTCTCATGGCCCACCACTACAAGCTAAGAGAATCATGTGTTTGCTCGATTCTCACCATTCGCCACCACAAGGACAGAGGATGGGGAGGTTGCCTGATTTTCATGGCCCACCATCGCGAAAGAGGAAAATCGAGTGATCGTTTAATTCTCATGTCCCCTAATTAAGAAAAAACAAAAAATCGAATGGCTATCCAATTCTAACGTCCCTCCACCAAGGAGTGAAAATCGAGCAATTGTTCGATTTTTTTGTTTCACCACAGAAAGGGAACGAAAATCGAACAACTATCTGATCCTTTCATCCTGCCATGGAGACAGAACGAAAATCAGTTGGCCACCCAATTGTTTCATCCCACTATGCAGAGGGAATGAGAATCAGTTGGCCGCCCAATTATTTCATCCCACCATGGAGAGGGAAGGAGAATTGAATGGTTGCTTGATTCTCCCATTCACCATGGACATGGAATGAAAATTAGACGACTGCTCAAATTTCACTTCCTTCTACCATAAACACTTTAAATCAACATAATGGTAATTAACATGTTAATTAAATTTCATTTAATTATTAAAAGATTGATTTAATTAAATTGAATTAAAAATAATTATGAAAATATGGGTTGTCGTAACCCTAGCCTTGGGTTCACAATCAAGGCAAAGGTTTGCAAAGGTGTGAGCCAAGAATAAAGCTCGGGAAACACATTTCATGTTCACATGAATGTAGGAGAGTGTGAGGGAATGAACCCACACATTCCCAAGTGGGCCCCCATTTTGGGAATGGGAGTCCCGAATTTTCAAAGGGCAATTGTAGAGGTCAAAACTCATTGGATTGGAGAGTTCCTGATACCATTGAAAAGATTTTAAAATGTAAATGTCTGAAATGGGCTTGCATGACCCATTTGGGTATTTAAAACATAAGTTATGGCCAAAAGAAGGGCCAAAAATCAAACTGCTAATTTGACTTGCAACCACTAAAAGTCAGGAATCGCCTTGATTTCCTTGCATGTAGGTGGCATGCCACATATCATCGAAACTTTTTGACAAAGGTTACAACTTTTCTTTAGATCTCATTTCAATCGGAGGTCTACACACAAAGTTATGGGCCTCCAAAGTTGCAAGAGTCCCAATTTCGAGAATTCCCAGACTCCCAACTTGGGAGTCCTAAGACAAAATGACATTTGGGTGTTGGCTTTATTACCATGCACATATAATACTATAAGGGGGAAGGTGGTGGCTTCCCCCAAATCCAACTCGTGGTGAGTCTTATGAGTCCATGTTTGCCCATGCTTCATCCGTGCACGAAAAGTGCTCCAACTATGCACTAACCAACTTGTTGTTTAGTTTGTGCAGGTCCGTGTGAATAATTGATTTGCTTGTCACTCTTCCTAATCCCCATCCCTAAGTTCCAACATGCCCCTCTACCCCAAAAGTGTTGTGAGTTAGGGAGTGTGCCGAACTCCTCATCCTTACATTGTTTTCACCTTCGACTCGCAATTGAGTCTATCAAGGAGCTTGGGGGTGCCTCATGGGTCCTTGGTAATTTAATACATAATAGTAAGCTAATAAAAGCTTATCAATAACTAGTATGAAATAGATTAAACTCGTTAAATAGGTAAATAAGTTATGTGTAGAATTGATAATTAGCGAATGTTGAAGTGAAAAATTATGTTCACTAAAGCATTGCTTTGATCCAAGGTTATTAGAATTTTGATCTAACATTGAGTTCTGGTGAAGAAATGGTGGTGCCTTTATCTTACAAGATGAAGTTTAATGTTTTAGGAATGCAAATGTGAAAACATGGTTTTGGAAATTAAGCAAAAGGTGGAGTGAAAACAAATTGAATCCATAACTAATGCTATTGAGATTTGGTGAGGACAAGGAGAGCATGCAAAGACGACAAGAAGATGGAATGCATGATATGAAATTATTGAACACAACCAAGGATAAATGCAAGGAATAAAAAATGAAATCAAAAACCATAATTCGTAATGAATTTGAAAACAAAAATCTTGTGGGAGAAAGAAATTGATTATATAGATGAATCCTAAGACGTAATTGAAGTTAATATTCAATTGATTATTGTTGCTTTCTTTTCTTTTGTGTCTCAAAAGCTATTTTAATATTCAAGTTTGTAGAGCTTGCAATAGACAGATGAAAAATATGACTTGGCTAATCACAAAATCTTCTTAAACAAGGAACAAGGAATTCACAAATTTATTTAGTGACATCATTCTTCAAATTGTTCCACATCATTGATTCAACATCGTACATGAGGTTCCTCGTAAAAAAAAAAACAAAAAACTACGAAGTTACACTTTTCATCGACATTCACATTGAAATTGTTTTACAAAAATTTCCTTCTCCTATGATCTATCTTTTCTCTTGCCATTATGCTATGTTGTATTCAACACTATGGAAGTGGAAAATCCATTCTCCTAATAATGATGGTGGATTGTTTCCACATTTTCCTACAAACTAGAAAGGCAATTGAAGATAAAATTCTAAACTGAGAAGCCAATTGAAATGTCAAGGGACAATAATAAATAAATAATTATCAAAAATTGGATATTGATTATTTTAGTTTTTTAATATGTTTTTGTGCCACAACGATGAAAAAAAGGTTGCATCACAAAAATATCTCTAGTGTCATGGCTCACTAGAATAAAATCACAATATTTAAGAATATTATGAAGAATAAAATTACAAAAGAATATTTTGTCATAAATTCATTGAAATTTTGTGAAACATAGGAAAATTACACATTGTCAACTTTTGTGTAAATTCATAATGCTTCAAATTTGAAAGGAATGTAAATTTCATTATAGTATCAATGGAGCTTTGCATTATAGTTACTTGTAAATTTTCAAACATTATATATATTATAAATATTTCAGTTGTAGGTTTTACCTTTATGCTTTTAGCTTTTAGTTATTAACTTTTAGGTGTTAGCATTTAGGTATTATGGTTAAATGTTTTAAAATTTTAAGTTATATGTTTTAGGGTTAAGGTTTAGGTTTTAGGTTTTAGTGTTTAGGTTAGGGTTTAACATTTAGGATATAAGGTTATAGGATTTTTACACTTACATTAAGATTTTGGAAAAATGTAACGATCAAAAATAAATATTTTTTAGGGGTAAATGCTTTAAGGTTAAGATTTAGGGTTTTGTTTTTTAGGTTTTAGGTTTCAGTTTATGAGGTTTTTGTATTTTGTTTTTAAGATATAGGTTTTACTTTTGAATTTATAAATTTTAGCTTCTAACATTGAAGCTTAGGTTTTACTTTTGTAGGTTTTAAGTTTTGGTGTTTTTCTAAGGTTTTAAGTTCCTTCCATGTTTTTTTTAGGGTAATGGTTTTTTGCTAGGGTGCAAGGGTTTAAGTTTCATTATTCTAAAGTATTGGTTAGACGGTTTGGGGTCTTTTTTGAAAGGTTACAAGTGTTTGGGACTTGGGTTTTAAGGTTTAAGGTTTGGGGTTTAAGGATTAAGGATTGGTGTTTGGGGTTTTGGGTTAAACCTTTAATTTCAATTAATTTTTTAAATACTTTTAATTGATCCTTTATACTTAAATTTGTCATTAATTTAGAATAATGTATTATATAATGAGAGACCATTTGAATGCCACCACATGGGGTGATTGATTAATATGATGTCATTATTTGAAAAGTTGTACTTCATTCAAACATAATATTGTGTAGAAGCCACAAGGTCATTCTTGATGATCCCATAATCATACCACTAAATTTGTTTTCCTTCCTTATATTAAACCAACAATGATAGATGAATGTAAACATAATGGGACCTACTAATGTGAAGCTCATCATGTGCCTACAAAGGTCAATATTCAATTACACATTTTTCGCAACATTAAAACAAATGGTGGAAAATTTGGGTGTGAGCCCTAAAATTTTATGAAGTTTTCAAGATCAAGTGGAGTTTGGTATTGTGGTTTAGGTTTTAGGGTAAAGGTTGTTGGTTCTAGGTCATTTTAGTTTTTTATGTTTTAGTTTTTAGGGTTTTAAAGGTTTCTATACTTTACATTCTAGGTTTTTTTTTGTTTTTAGGTTTTTAGTTTTCATTTCCTAGAATTTAAAATCTAAAAATCTAAAAATTGTAAAAAAACAAAAACAAAAACCATAAAACGTTTATACCTAAATATTGAAACATAAATTAAAAAATTTAGAAGTTATTAAATTAAACCAAAAAACCTAGATTTTACCTAAATTTAAAACCTATTAAAACACTAAAATCTAAAAACTAAAACTTGTATGTTAAGCCCCTTCAAATGGTCATGTAGAAGATATATGCATGTGACTAGTGAGACTTCCACATGCAAGTTTTTGGGGTACATAAACATGAGGCATAGTGGAAACTCAATGAACATGGAATTGAGTTCATTCACATGACATCCACAAATCTTTCCATTAGAGGAAAAACAATGGCCAAACGCAATCTCTTGCTTGAAATCTAAGAGAAACAATCCATGTAGACTTGCCCAAAATGAAATCAATCAAACTAGACTTCTGTGAATTCACAGATCACCACATCATGATACATAATACCTAAGACTAAAAGCTACAAACTTAAAAACCCAAAACCTACAACTAATAAATTAAAACCTAGTAATAACCTGAAAACTAAAACCTCAAACCCTAAATCTTATATATTAAACCTTAATATTAACCTAAAAACTAAAACCTAAAAACCTTAAAGCTAAAAAAATGAAATATAAAACCTAAAACTAAAAGCTAAAACTAAAAGGTGGTGTTTAAGACTTCCCCTTTGCATAATTAATAGTTCTTAATAGTTTTTTCTTTCAATTTCATCGCTTTCAAGCATTTTTTTATTTAAAAAAAAATTCTTACTTTTTAGGTACCTCTAGGATGTAAACCTAAACCATAAGCATGTTTATTTCAACCTTAATTTTTCAAACTTAAACCTTAGACTAAAAACAAAAATCTAAAAGGTTTTATTAAAGAACATCAATGTTTTAAAATAAATAAAAATGGCTTTAAACCTTGAAATTTATTGGCTCCAATGTCTTACATAAAAGTAAGCTTAATAATGGATTAGGTTGTAGGTTTGGAAGAAAGTTTTTTCTTTTTAAAGTTTTATCGGGTGGGATGAAATGAAAGATAATATAGGTGGAAATTAATGAGAGGGAATGAGGGCTAATGACATCTAAACCTTATTATTACCTTAAAGTCTAAATGGAACCTTAAAAGCTTAGAACCCTATGCCCTAAAGTTTGAACCAAACCTTGGGAGCCTAAAACCTGAAGTTTTAGAACCCAAATCATACATCCAAAACTCTAAAATTTGAACCCAAAGCCACAAACCGAACCCTACACTCTAAATTTAAACCTTAAAGTTTAAACCGAATCTTAGAAACCTAAGTTCTAAAACTTAAATCATACATCCAAAACCTTAAACCTCAATGGATTCAAAATCATGAACTGAACCTTAAGCCCTAAACCCTAAAGTTTAAACCGAACCTTAAAAGCTTAGAATGTTGAATCATCAAACACAAACCATAAATCCAAAACCCTAAACCCAACAATGAAAAACCTAGACATTTCCATAAGCCTAATACCCATAGCCTAATAACTTAAACCTTAAACACATACAATCAAAATTTTTATTTATGTATTAAAGTTTTCTTATATTATGTATATTAACATTCATATATTTAAATGTATATTGTTTATTGAAATATATATTGGAGAACGTAATATTATTATATACAAAATGATAAAAACATGTTAAATAGCCAACATAGGGTAGTACCTAATAGCAGGTACAACGAAATAATAATCAATGTTATAATTTTCATAATTTCTTCAAATTTAATTATTATCATTATTTATATAATCATTATTGTAAATATTAATGTGGATTCATTTAATAACAGGTAATATACTAATAATATATTAATATATTAATAATTATTATTACAAGACCATTATGCATATAAATTTATCATTAATTCATTATCAATTTATTATAATTATAACACATTAGTAAATATTTGACTTTCAAAAAAGAAACTAGTGTTTACAACTCATGAGCTACACTAAAAATTAAATAAAAATAAAAATTTTATGCCTATTTAAATAAATGTATTTTGAGTCTTACTAAGTGTTAATAATTATTGTAATAGTTACAACAAAAATCAATTTACTTGTATAATATGTTCTTACTTTATGAATTAATATTTAAAGATATGAAAAATAAATATATTATTATTCTATTAACAATATATATTATTAGAGTTAAAATTGGTATGAAAAGGTTGAAGTATGAAAACCTTGATGAAAATGATATGGAGGTCAAATGACAAGGCCCAAGTTGAAAAGGGAATGTAGGATGGAAATCAAAAAATGAAGTCATGGAATGCAAGCAAAAGGCAAAGGTCGTTAGGGTTTAGGGTGTCTTTTCATTTCTCTTCTTTTCACCTTTATCTTTCTTCATCTCATTTCATCTAATGTCCTTTTCATTTTTTTGCACATCTCTTTCATTTCTTCACAAGTCTTTCATCATTTTTTGTCATTTCTCATACGTCTTTCTCACTTCTTTGTAGTTCTTTCATATGCCATTTCCTTTTCTATTTTTGTTGCAAGAGTTGTAATTGTTTTGTTTCATAACTACTTTTTATTTTGTTTCATTGTAGTTTTTTTTTCGTTTTTGCACATTTTGTTTTTTTTTTGCCATTGCGCAAATTGTGTAGCATATTTCTCAAATCGCAAAATGTGCTTGTGTAGAGAAGTTTACATGAGAGGTGTTGCATAAAAGTTCTTGCGCTTGACAACTTATAGACGAGCTTCAATGTGCATGCAATCAACATGTAAGTTTTTCATTACACTTTAGGTTCTCAACATTCTCTTTATTTCATTCTCCAAACTTTCACCACAAAACCTTTTTTTTTTTTTTGGTTTTCCATGGATGGCTTGTTTTAGTTTGTTCTCATTCTAGATATCTTCTCAAATTTCTAATTTCTTATTTATGTCTGGGACTGGTTTTGGTGATTGTTGACTCATGTGTTTGGGTTTGGGTTTGGTTTTGGTTGTTTCTTTCTTCTTGTTTACAAAATTCTTTCATCAATTCATCTTAATTGTTTTTTCTTAAGTATTTCTTCTTGTCTCAATATCTTCCTTCATTTCAAATTCTTCCTCACTACATCTTCCAATTCTTGTACTCCCATATTGGTCTTCAAATCACTTCAAACTCAACCTTCTTACAATCTATTCATTCCAATCCTTGCAAACTCATTATTCTTGAATTTACTTTAATTGTGTAGGAGATTATAAGAAGGTATCACAAATAAAGAGAGATGGCAGAACTAACTCTAAGCAAATAAACACATTCTAAACCCCTAACTTTAAAATTTCAATTTTCTCACACTTAACATTATAACAATAAACCCTACATCAAATTATTAATTAAGAAAACTAAAGAATAAATACTAACCAATAGTCATTAGGTCAATTAATCATAAATTTAATAATCTTTTAATTAATTAGTAATTCAATATTAGCTAGTTACTAATAATTAGTGATGAATTAAAAACTCATTTAAAACAAGATTATTATTGTGAAATTATGTAGGGAAAATGGGGTGGCTATCTAATTCTACCTTAAAAACTTTGTCAAGGAAAATTGAATAGCTATTCGATTATCCTTTCACAACCTTAATAGGGAGAATCAAATGATTGCCTAATTCTCCTTTCATAATTTTACTAAGGAGAATCAAACAAGTGCCCAATTCTCCCTTCACAATTTTGTTTGGGAGAATCAAATGGTCACCTAATTTTCCTTTCACAATTTCATTGGGGAGAATTAAGTAGTTGTTCGATTCTCCCTTAAGAATTTCACTGTGGAGAATTGGGTGGCCTTTTAATTCTCCCTTCTAGGGACATCGCTTAGAAAAATTGAACAAATGTTCGATTCTCCTTTAACACCTTAATTGGGGAAAATCAAAAGTCCACTTGATTTTTCCTTAAGCACTTTGTTGGGGGGAATCGAGTGGTCGCCTGATTTTCCCTTAACAAAATTTTGTTGGGGAGGATCGAGTGGCTACTTGATTCTCCTTAAAGAACCTTGCTAGGCACTACAAGAAATTTTTATTATGTAACCATCTAATTTGCGACTACATGCAACTATTCATCATTTGCAACTATGTTTTATAATTTTACAACTAGTGACCATCTTTTTAAATTTTCTACTATTTTTGTGACTATGGTGCAACTACGAAATTGTACATCCTTCCATATTAACTAACTTCTTTGGTCTTTCATCCAAGAATAAACCCTTATGTTCATTTAGTCACAAATTTGGTTGTAACACGGTTATTTTTTGTGGTATGCCCATACATTTTATGGGCACTCCCACAAGTGTGGGAATTTGCAAAGGAGGTGAGTCCTAAGCATTTCCAACTAGGGATCATTTTGGGAATTGAAGTTTCAAATGTTTGAATCTTTTGGGCAATGTGAATCAAATGAATTTGACTTGTTTGTGATTAAGTTTTAACACCATTTGATTACAACTTATGCTAACTAACTTGTGGTTCGATTGGTGCAAATTAATTTTGTTTACAAGTGAGCTTGTGTTAACACCCTTGTCATAGTTCCATCTTGGAGTTCCTGCATGCACCTCTAACCCCCAAATGTAAGGAACATGCCTTGAGTTGCATTCCATTGTAACTATGAAAATTGGACAAGCCCAGGGGCATGTTAAGGTCAAATCATGTGACATACCTCATAAGCATAAAGCTAGAGGGTAATGGCATGGGGGTTTGAACAACAACACAATATCAATTTTGATGAGACTTTTGCATCATTCATCAAATGGGGTTTGATCAAATCAACGATTTGAATTATTGCACATCATGAATAGGGCATACATCAACTAGGCATGTGAATACAACATTTTTCAGTGGTGTGAAGAGGAAGTTTGCGTTATTAGCAATAAGGTCTTTTGGAGCCAAGAAGGAAAACATGGTCTATAAATTCAACAAAACATCCTATGGGTTGAAATAGTCCCCAAAGGCTTGGTATTTAAAAATAAATAAACAATTGTTGAAGAAAAGACTTACAAGGACAAAATTTGATTACAATTTATACTTCATGAAAAATGAAGTTGTGTGGTGCATATCATGTTATATGTAAATGATCTATGAATGATAGGAAATGACACCCCAAACAAAAAGGCTCAAAATGTCTATTTTAACTCCTAATGATCAATCTTGATTAGCTTTAAAGGTACTTGTGATTGGAGTTTAATTTTTCATTGCTAGGTATGTTTATGACTTAGAAAACATATGTAGGAAAAATACCACTTATGCTAAAAGGCACCAATCTAGAAACCAACATGGGAGAATAAGAAATAGATGCAATTAAATATAAACAAGTAGTTGGCAAGTTGGTTTATCTAACTAACTTTAAACCAAACATAGTTTATGAAATCAATGTAGTCAATAGGTTCATGGTTAGGCTGCATAAAACTTTATATGTAGGTATTAAAACAAAATTTGAGATATTTGCAAGGAAGTTTGGATTGTGGCATAATTTATTAAAGGAATGAACAAGATAACCTTGAGGCTTCATTGATTTGGATTGGGAAGGAAATGAAATTATGAGATGAACAATAAGAGGATATGTGTTCAAACTAAGCAACTCACATATGACTTGGTGCTTGAATTGACAACCCATAGTTGTTCCTTCATTGATAGAAGTAGAATAAAAATGCTTCGTGAACACAATTAAAGAAGCAATGTGGCTATGAAGGTGGGGACATGAAATAATATTCCTTGGAACACAACCAATTCCATTAAATTGGAACAATCAAAGTAGTGTTAAGATTGCCAAAAACCCTATTTTTCATGCTCAAATGAAGCACATTGAAATGCAATACCACTTTGTAAGAAAAAGTCTTGGGTGGAGAGATAGACTCAACTCATGTTTCAGTTAATGATTAGCTAGCTAACATATTCACAAAGCCATTAAATAGAATCAAATTTGAATCCATAGAGATAGATTGTAAATTCAAAGTCTAAAAAACATTCAAAAATCAAGAACATTAAAAAGCACAACTTTATTAATCACAAGTCATCTTGTAGAAGTTTGGACAAACTGATTTAAGATGGGAAGGAGTCCTTCATAATTGGGTACTATGAACCAACCCATGTCAAAGGAAAAAAATCATGTCCTATCATAATCTAACATTATTTTGAAGTTAACTATCTTGTCATTCAATCTTTTAGTTAATGGTGCTCTTTTAATTAAGACCCATCCTCACATAATCCATATAATCCGCTTGGTCAATCTTCATAATTTTGAAAGCCTGCCATTGTATAGAGCCTTCAACAAAACTACACCATCTATGGTTGACCCGACAAAGCTTGAGCAAGAGAGATGGAGGAGCTCTTTTATTTGAGAGAGAGAGGTCATACGTACTCTTGCACTATAAAATCACTCATGCTTACCATCACACATATCATGGTCTTTATCTGATTTTTAAATAACATGAGTTGTCTCTAAAACTATCTCAGGCACTTCTTCTAATTAACATTACGAAATGTCATTATTTGAATTTGACTCAAATGTTATTGCTCAAAAAATTGGAATTGGAGAGCTTTCAGCAACAATGAATAGACAAGAAAAGTCACAACCTTGACAAGCTTGGAACAAAAGATGAAGTTTGCCCAAAGAGAAAACAGGACAGACTACCATTGGTGAAATAACCAAAATTTTAGGAAATAAATCATCGAAAGCTTCAATTCAAAGGAAAATAACAAACAAATATAGACTTAACAATGGTTACCAAAGAAGTCTTTCTAGAAAATTGTTAGAAGAAAATAGGAGATGGGATGTCATTGAATGGATGTTGACATGGAGGCATTTCAACACCCATTTGAACCCAAGAGAATAATTAAAACACACTCAAAATAAGAATAGTTGAGATGTGAGGGAAGGTGTAAGAAATCAGAGGAATTACACGTCTTGTATTGTAACTTAGATAAACCATATCGAAGGGTAAGCTCATTTGTACTTGGAATTCATTCCACAATAGAAAGAAGAGCATGTTCTCTAGTTCATCTTAACTATAGGAAAGCCAATCAACACTAATTCACATGTTAAAATAAGGCCACTTATGTATAAAGCAACACAATCTAGTGTATTCACTGTTTTCTAATCCTAATAGCAAACACACAACTTAATTATTTCTTTCACAACATTGCCAATCATATAACTTCATTAAAGAAGGGGAGAAATGAAAAATCAATCAACAACTGCATCTAGGAATGCAGTTCAAGAGGAAGAGTTGGCAACTAGTATATATATGATGACCTACATCCAAGCAAAATAGTCTATGCTAAGGATACCAAAGGACATCTTGGAAAGGATATAACTCCTCAATCTTGGATATGACAAGATTAGTATAAATTCTTTTCCTATGGTTCTTCTCTCTTTATGTTTGTAACAGACACAAACATAATTTTAATACAAGGATATTTCATTTTTATTGTTTTCACATTAATAGAAGGATTTGTATTGAGAGTAGTCATTTAAAGTCCCAATCTTAAGCCAAACATCAAGTTACAGTAGCCTCCCACTTAAGTACGCACCCGTTTAAGTATGCATCCTGGTTAAGTACGCATTTTATGACAAAATTTTTAGGGATCAACATTTTTCAATGGAACATATGTACTCACTCATTTCTGTTTTTATAATAACTAGTGGTCCCCATGACCTTCGAACACTGTGAAGTCCCCCGGTTTCTTTAAACCAAGAAGGACACACACAAAGGCGCAAAGCAACTATTTTTATTTTTATTTTATTTATTTTTTGTGACAAAAATTCGTTGAAAAGTCCCCCATGAAAACATACATGGTGAAGCGAGCTTTTAGATTATAGTAGATTTTAATGTGTTTTCTATTTTTATTTTGTATAATAAAAATAGAGTTTTTTTTTTCACTTTTATATTTTGTTTATTTCCCTCTTTCTCCCACAACCCAACGCGGCAAAACCTGCGTGTGAGCGGGTAGGGTGAATAGAAGTAAAAACTAAAAAAAATCTTGTGGTCTTTATTTACTTTATTTACTTCGAAAATTAACATGTTGCCTTATTCATCCCATTCTCTGCACGTGGATGATTAACTGCTGGAGAGGGCAGTTCAGAATGCATCCATACCAAAAACTTTCCGCCCTCCGATTAGCGCCGGGCCCGGTCGGCCTGAAACCCGAGCTTTGTCAGGGACGTAGTGAATTTATATATAAGATAGAGTTATCCCTAAAGTAACCCTGTTTTCACCCTGGCCTCCTTTCACCCCTACCCCTCTTTCAGTGGTATCCGCCAAATAAAAACATTTTATTAAATCTCAGTATGAAATGCTGAAACCTAGCATTTAATGCACAAAGTTCAAGACTAATTACAGTACGCACTTGGGAATGGAGCGTCTAAAGTACGCACCTACCGGTAAAGTACGCACAAAACTCCGAGGTTCAAGTTGCGTACTTAAATGGGAGACTACTGTACTGATCACCAAATGATCAAATCTGACTCTTGGTCCTAATAGGGTTTGGTCTAATTTTAAACCAAGGACATATGCTGATTAGATCACCAATGGTTCAAGGGTAAATTACACAACTGGTCAGCAACAAATTCAATTTTCTAACTGCACAAAAACATAGCAAAAAAACCTGGAAACCTAGGGGATTTGTTTATTGGGTTAACAAATTGGGGACAAAGACCCCTGGCAAAAACAAAAGCCAGTTGGTTTTCTATCTGTACTTCAATTTTCAATTCAATGAAAAAGAAGGAAAAACAAAGCACAAAAGAACTATACCCTGTGCCTGAATGTCTTAAGATCTGAGATTAAGACACTAAGATCATTCTCAGAATGATCAAGTTGCTACCTGTATTTAATTCCCAACAATAATGCCCTTGACTTGTTTAGAGTGAGAACCCATCATCATCATCATTATCATCTCCAAGTGGAGTGTATATCCACATTTGCAAAGGGAAATATATTACAAACTTACTCTGGTTCATATGTGCCATTATTCCGTGTCTTCAGCATCACAAATCCATATTTTCAATAAGGGAGTTAAGACACTTGAAGAACTTAGAGGCTAAAAGATCTAACCAGTACATTTTGCAACTGTTTTGTACATGTTTGTTTTCACAGTCTTTGTTGTGAACTGATTTTAGTACATGATTCTCAAACAGAAGCAATCATGAAGGGGATCATGTGGCCAGTGCCTGCAAGCTTCTTCTCATTGTTTGGGTTGATTTTGAAATTCATCATGTTGTCATACCCAAGAGAACAACTTTACTGTTGTTGGTGCCAAGCTGCTTCTCACTGTTGGGTTGTCTTACTAAATTCAACAATATGCTGTCTTCATACCCAAGAGGATCGTACTGCAGCAGCAACTGCTTTCAGCTTGTTGTTCCAGAGACACCCATTAGCAACTTCCTTTTTCCAAACTCTGCAATGGTCAACAATAATCGGATCAAAAGTTATTATGTTGCAGCTGTCCCCAAACTTTTCTATTGTGATCATTGCAATCTAATGAAATGCATTTTGAGCACATGCAGCATAGAAAGTGCTTATGATACAAACCGGGGATGTGAAAAGAGCGGTTGCTTTGTCTTCAGCAAGAAGTGGCACGGTTGTACTAGGCAAGCTGGATTGTGATAGGCATATGCGCTTCAAAGCTTCCTTGGACTGCATTTCCACTCTTCCTATTAGTTGAGAAAATAAAAAAGAAAAAAAATAGCTTATGTAATGGCCAATTCCTCACGTCCATTACAACTTCTGTCATCTCAACCAATGTGATTGACGATCAAAGGACATACTACAAATGTGCAAAGATCTGTATTTTCAGGGAAGGAATCCCATGGCCCAACCCAAGGAATGGAGAGAAGAGTTGACAGTGACTAGGTTTGCGGGTTACCAAGCTTTCCCAATTGAGGAAGAGGCTTATAGTAGTGAGGGCGACTGTCTGCGCCATTACCCCACATAACATCCCAATCCAAAGCCCCTGCACCATTCACCCAAGCATCAGAACTAGAGAATTAGAAGAGCTGAGTGCTGTTAGTTCTCACCCCTTCTGCATCCATGACCTAAACCCTAAACCAAGTCACACTGCCCAAGTGCCCCCCCACTGTATGGCATTAAGTATCAGAGTTGTACCCACATTGAATTGTGCTTGGGTTTTAAAGTTTAGCACGCATGATTTTGCACACAGAATTTGACCAACTGAACAAGTTAGATAAATGCCACCTGCAGGAGTTCAGCAAGTTTAGAACTGGAACTGGAACTGGAACACATACTCTGCCATCAAACTGGAACACAAAAATGAGGATCATGGCTGTTGCCAGACCAACACCATAGTACGCTCCCAAATTGGTATAAGCACCCACCTTTTGCAATCCAATTCCTCTCATTACACCTGCAGACACATGGAACTCCATTTTTTTTCAAAAAAAAATCAAAGAAAATTGAAAGCAATGTGCATCATAATAACCCTAAACCCTATAGAGAAGGTGGTAGTAGCAGGTGTGATGAGATTGCAGTAGTGGAAACACTAAATTGTACTCTGTGTATTGGCAGGTTAGTGAACTTGCACCTTTGAATTCTAATGTCTTTTGTAATTGGAGTTTTGTGTCAAGATTCACCTGAAAGAACCACTTGAATGCAATTCAAAATGGTGACAGCTGCAAGATATGGTGCAACCATGGAAACACGGTCCAGCACTTCTTGTTCTTTGCTGAAGGCATGTCCCCACACGTTTTGTGGGAGCAGCACCATGGCAGCCATTATGATTCCCACACCCATTGACATCATGATTGACATGAAGACTGAGAATTTGGCTGCATGGGGTCGCCCAGCTCCAAGTTCATTGGAAACACGCACACTGCATACGGATTTTCTCAAATAGATTCTTAACACAAACATATACATGAGACTCTCATTTCTACATCACTTCTTCTGCCACTCCAGCTTATTGAGCAATTTAAACTTGTAACATCACTCTGTAAATGGGTTCAGGATTACTGTGAAGAAAATACCATGCATTGAAATGCACAATCTTTCTTTGACAGTTGCAACTAATGAATGGGTGAAAAGAAAAGCAGGTGATTGATGTTGTTTTATACCTTGCAGACACGCTCAATGCTGTTGATGGAAGTTTGGTAAGTGCGAGCAGCGACACACTGACAAACACCTCACCCCATTCATTCATGATGTTTCATTATCAGAGGGTTGCCATGACTGTCAGCAATTCCTTCTCCACTTAAATAGGATGATTCTATGCAGAATATCTCTCTCTGCTCATGTCTTACATGATCATGCAGAGGATCAGAATTTGCACCCTCTGCATTTTCAGCTCATTTCAGGAATTATTCCTAAAATTTTTACCAACTTCAAAAAGAATATCATGATCTCAAAGCAAATTATATACCTGATGGTAAATGCTGCCAGCTCTATTTCTGAATGTGGCAGCAGTCCAGCCAGCAGACTCAGAATCTGATATGTCCACCGCTCTAGGCTGCCATTGACACCCAACATTAGAATATTACCTTACAAAAGAAAATCTCAAAACAGGTCTCAGGTAACAGATCAGATGGAATCATGTTTTCATAACTACTGAGAATGTCTCAATATTTACTTACAGTTTTAGTCAAGTTCCTGGAAAGAATTGAGCTATAATAATGTTGTTAAGAGTATTTGAGAACCAACCCAAAAAAAAAACCCAGAAATAAACAACAAATGTGAAAAAGAGCAAACCCAACCCCACAAAAAAGAGAAAAACCAAATCCACATGATAGAAAGGAGGAGCAGTTTGAATGACACCATTAGTCACATGCATGTTCAGGGACCATCAACAGCAACATGCATGGCATTGACTGCATACCTTAATATTTGTCCCCCACCAATTTCATCAGCTCCTGAGAATGGGTGTAGGTTAATGTCCCCAAGAGGATGTGGTTTTTCTCACACAAGCTCATGACACATGTGAGGTAAACTTTGTGGTTTCATCCATTACAATGTAAATATGTGGTGTTTATTGTGGCCTATATTACATTAAAATGGCAATTTGACATTAGGGAATGGCACATATTACACAAATGGATGAAACCACAAAGTTTACCTCATGCAGGTGTCGATGAGCCATAGCTTTTTGTGTGAGAAAAACCACATTCTCTTGTAGCAGCCAAACATTAACCAACATAGTAAGGAGTTTCCTGACAATGGGTGTAGGTTAATGTGACAATTTATGAAGAAAATTTACCAGGTCATGCCAGCGGCAGGTACAGCCAGCTTAAGGAATCCCACCAAGTCATGCAGTACTTCATGCATTGAGAATGATGAGAACACCTTCTTGCCCTTTGATGAGAACCGAACGATTGTTGCCAGAGCCAAAGCCTCAAAGATGACTGCAGTGCTGAAGGCAACAGCACCAGCTTGATAACCGATCTTCAATTTAGTTATAAGCAGAAAACAGATGGGTAATTGCAAGCTGAAAGCCACAGCTTCGGCCCACATCACGGAAACCACCATGTGTTGACATTGGCAGAAGTTCACCAATGGTGACAGGAATGTGTATGTCACCAGGGATGGGATTAGCCAGCGACCAAACACCTGTGCATGAGCTGCAAGCTCTGTGTTCTCACCAAAGGCCACAAGAATGGGTGCCATGTAGAACACCGCCAAACTGATGGGTAGAGCTGCAATCAGGAGCACAAAAACGCCCCGCCGCAGGTAGATTCGCAGCAAATGGTACTCTTTGGCTCCATAAGCTTGTCCACACAGAGTCTCCAATCCACTTGCCAACCCTATCTGCACCAGACCAACTTGGTCAGAAATCCATCCATCCCTATGATCTCAGCTCCTGACAAGACACATGATCATTTCAACAATGCTGCAAGTGCAAACCTAATCTGTGGGTCTGTATGTCTGTGTGTCTATTGTGTCTATTGTGTGTGTCTGTGTTGTGTGTGGGTTTCTGGGTGCAAAGGGAAATTTTCTTACTTACCAGTGAATCAAAACCAATCATGAACACAAAGGAATTCCCCAAGCTGTAGGCAGCCAGGTATGAGGCTCCTAACTGAGCCACAAAAGAGACCACCATCAGTTGTCTGAGCTCATTCAACATGAGTGTGAGGAAGGTGGGACCTGCCAGCCAGCATTGTTTCTGCAACTCACTCCACATGCTCCTCAGTGGTCTGTCAGCTACTACCTTCTTTTTTTCCTTATCCAACACCTTGATGTAGCTCCCTGCAACCCCATGATTCTCAAGTCTCATGATACTTGCTGGATCTCCAGCTCCATCTCCTGCCACCACCACTGCTGGTGCAACCGATGCTACAACCATTTTTGTCTCCAAATTCTCTGCTGCAGCTACCAAACTGGGATCTTTGTTGGGATCTTCTCCTGCTGCCAAGGTCTTCACGTGATTGTTCTTCTTCGCCATCACAGCTTCAATGCTGGCTCACAGTAGCGACAAAATCCTACTCTTGTAACGCCTGCTAGCTAAAACTCATCATCATAAACAACTGATTCTTTTCCCGGAGATCAAGTGGGCACCCGAGATCAAATCTTTAGCATGCTGTAAGTAGTACCTCCATATCCTCCCCATCAACAAAAATCGTTCCAAAAACTTTTCTTCTTCGTTTTTTCTTTTTTTATTGTCTGGTGGCAGAATGTTCACAAAGCTTTGGAAATTCCACCAAAATTTAAGGAATTGTTGAAGAATTGATGGATCCCAAGTGTACCCAAGATCTTCAAATCATTCCATGATGTACTAGCCAGCACCTCCATATATCCTCATCAAAAACCATTCCAAAAAACAGTGTTATGGCAGAATCACAAAGCTTGAAATCTTCACAAAAATTGGAGGAATCGATGAATCCCAAAGTGCACTCAAGAGCATCAAATCAAATCATACCATGCTCTACTAGCTAGCACCTCCATATATATCCTCATCAAAAACCATTCCAAAAACATGTTTGTGGGAGAATCACAAAGCTCGAAAAATCCCACAAAAAAATTGATGAATCCAATAGAGACACTAATAAATAAGCTTCACATGCAATATGAAGAATGGGACACACAAATAGGCAAATTACATTTATGTGTTTTTTGGGGTTATATAAAATGGGCGTGTTTTTTCCCAACTCCAAGTTGCATCCCCTCTTCACTCAGGTTCTACATGAATTGCAGCTTTCCACAAGTGAAGAAGTTCTACTAGAATTTGGAGAAGTTAACAAGTGTGTGTGCACACAAACAATCAGATCACATCTGGTGGGTTCGAGCACAAGAGTGTATCAGTTCCCGCAAGGATTGAGGGAGGAGGCTTTGGGGGTGGCGGAAGGGGGTTGGGTCTTTTGGGGGTGGACCCTAGCTAGGGTTTTCTCACTCACTTAGTGGGGTAGCTTTTTGGCTACAAACGACAAGAGTAGTTTGCATGGTCCCCAAAAGCCCATCAAGTAGCCTCTGACTCTCTGCATCTACTGTGACCAGTTCCACTAGTCTACCACCAGTCTACCACCACTTTACCACCACCATTACCATTATGGGTAGTCTATAGCCATGGAGATTTTCTTGCCCTATTTTTTGGGGGGGGGGTCGGAGGCTGTTTGGGCTGTTTGTCTGGGGAATTTGCATCCATAATTCACTGGGATTGGCACCGTCCCATTTCAGGTAACATAGTCAATTTATTTTTTATTCCATCCAAATTTTTTTAACCCTTAACCCTGGACCCAGTCTCCTTTGGGAATACTGACTTTATACAGGGTGGCCCCCCATTTTGGTATTTAAAACCGCCGATCAATGACCAACCAGCTTCAAGGGTGTTACCGATGTTAACCCGTGGTTATGGGGTTGGATTAATAAAAACAAAGTGCACAAGTAATGTGTGTGAGAAGTTAGAACCTGGCCTTTAAACACCTAGCTATTAGGTATACATTAAACTGGTAAGCTAGTTCGCTCAAGATAATTAAGGAAACAAATTCAGTCCACCAAATCCAGCAATCCCATTGGCCAGAAAAGAAAAAATTTCAGGCCTACTCATAACCCTGTTTTGCTGAACATGGAAATTAAGGGTCGCCTTTCTACCATTTCCATTGGTCTTCTAAATTTCTCACAAACCTATCAAACCCTATTACACAGTTAACTATGAGTTCGCTGAAAGATAACAAAAAAAATGAATAAATAAATAAATTCAAAGCACCAAATTGAGCAATTTCATTGTTCATAATTTTTTTTTGCACACCTTCACACGAGACTAGTCAACACCCTCTGTATACCAGTACACTAATTCTATTAACTTTTCAAAGTCCTCTTATACTTGTCCATAGTCCTACAGTCTTTGTATATTATAGCAATTTTTCAGCAGATTGCTGCACTTGGTCAGGGTTCTTCATCTCTTTCACACATCATAGTTATTGCACCTCCATCATTAGTCTATTTGTGACAAATGATAGCTCTTTTATTTTAGGTCTTCTTTGTTACTTTGGATTGAGTCCTGTTTGCACAGGGTCTTTATCTAAATTTTGTTTTTGTTTTTTCTTTGGCTTGTGTTCTTGTTTGCCTTGTACTTTTGATGGTTGGGTTCCCATCCTTGATTTTTATTTCCAGGGTTTTTCTTCTTCAAAGTTATTTAATGCAAAATATATCCTTATTGGAAAGAAAGTTGCCATATATTGTTCCCATGCTTTATGATTGGGGGTGGGGTCATTACTACTAGCAGGTGAGTATTTTGAGTTCCAAATTTTGTTTCAAACCATTGGAGTTGGCTGACTCGACAAATTTAGAATATACATAAGTTGATGACAAGCTTCACCATGGAGTTAACCAATGAGAGTAATGAGTTTGGAATTATGTGTCGCACTCAAGGCAACAATTTGGATACCTGCATGACAAAAGTGGTGACAAGATGACATGTTGAAGGCACGTAGTAAGCATGTAGGAATATTGCAAAGTGGACACAAGAGAGAGAATATGATTGCCAAGTACATAATAAGAGCCACTTCACCTTGTGACTACACAAAATGCTATATCTGTTCAAACGTGGGTGTAAATGAACTTTTAAGTATGCTTCCTTTATTCATCTTTGTTTAAATTAATTAGATTGGGGAGCGGAGGGGGTTGGTCCACAGTTTTTGGTGGAGGGGGGGGGGGGGGGGGCGGG
>Ga0209611_10002098_pt1 | contig 34933 bp, 32 predicted proteins | sample S1TSphgellanicum_3_FD_187693 | JGI IMG/M metagenome (GOLD analysis project Ga0209611, IMG submission 187693) | Host-associated microbial communities from peat moss isolated from Minnesota, USA - S1T2_Fc - Sphagnum magellanicum MG (SPAdes) (version 2) | ecosystem: Host-associated > Plants > Peat...
TTTTTTGTTTTTTTTTTTTTTTTTTGTTTGTTGCTAAAACTGTTTGTTGGTGGCAGAGTATAAGACGACTTGTTGTTGTTGTTGTTGTTCTTATTCAATGTTGCAAAACTGAGGGAAGAAGTTGTATGTTCGCTTGTTGGATGTAATCTTCTTCGTTGTTGTTGTGGTTTTGTGTGAAGTTCTTAGTCTTGTGCTGGATTTATCAAGAGAGATGCAGTAGACAGACAAACCTGTAGAAGAAGAAGAAGACGACGACGACAGTAGTGCTTGGAGACCAGAAAATGGTTTTGTGAAGCTCCAGCTTCGCTTGTGGGTTTGCTGCATTGCATTGCCTTCCTATTTTTGTCGCAAACTGATTAGACCCATAGATGCGAGCGCTCTGCATGGACGAGTGTTGACAGTTCCCACTGACGACACCTGCAGCATTGTTGCTGTGTGTGTGAAATGGGTTTTGCAGTAAGCTCTTGATTGTTAGTGCAGCTAAGAGAGAGAGCAACAGCACAGAAGCAAAGAATCGGTAGCATTGGTTGCTTGTGGTGCGGCTGTCTGTTGTTAGTTTTTGCAAGAAGAAAATCAGCAGCAAGGCCAGAAGAAGAAGCTGTGGAGGCATTAGGTAAGCTCTGGTAGCAGCAGCAGCAGGAGTGGGAGGAGGAGAAGGAGCATTCAGAGCGTACATGAAGGTGCTGGAGCTGGCTTGTGTTGCAGAGGAGGAGGAGCGACGACGTTTGCACTCTGAAAGTCGTCAGCAGCAGCAGCTGCCCATGGTGCGAACGGTGGTGTCCAGAAAAGGGTGCGCCAGAGCCGCTGCAGCTGCCGCCTCCGTGAGTTCGACGCCATGCCTCCTGCTCCTCCTTGCGTTGGCGCTGATCACTCATACTACTGTCTCCACCGTCGCCGCCGTCCAACAAGAGTGGAGGAGCAATGGAGAAGAAAAAGGCGATGGGGGTGGCAGCAGCAACAGTAATGCGCATTCTTTCGCTAGTCTCTGCAGTGGAACCTTGTAAGCAAACAAACAACCCAAAGTCCCAAGTCCTTCTGAACTTCGTCGGCCCCCTCTCTCTCTCTCTCTCTCTCTCTCTCTCTCTCTCTCTAGAGTTTGTTTGTTGATTTCTTGAGCATATCGAGAGTACTGAGGAAAGCAAGCAATGCGCGGCACCCATGCGCAGGTATCCAGAGCTCTGTACCCACACACTGACAGGATCAGATCCCAACAATCCGCAAACATACTTACCAGCGGCGATGAAAGCAGCTATGGGAACCGTGAATGAGTCTCTGGAGCGAGTCACGGAGCTCATCACCAAGTCGCCACGGGCAAGCGGCACCCAATTCTCCGTCCTGGAGATGTGCCGTGACGTTCTCCGAGAATCCATAGCGCAGCTCAACACCTCTCTGTGCCGCGTCCACGCCCCTGCCGCCGCCGCCGCTCTAAACAACAAGAAGCAGATCAAGTCCTCCAACGTCGTCACAGACATCCAGCATTACGTGAGCGCCGCGCTCACGTACCACTCCACCTGCATTACCGGCATCGCAGAATACGGCGTCTGGGATGGCAGCACCGATCTGCTTCCCAATTCCAGCTTCCGAGTCCATCGTTCCATCCAGCTCCTGAGCAATGCCCTCGCTCTTGTGAATGGCATTGTCACAGAGAGCTCCGATTCCGTTCCCTCTTCTTCTTCGTCCCACAACCGCCGCAAGCTTCTTGTGACAAGCGCTTCCTCTTCTTCTTCTTCTTCTTCTTCTTCTTCTTTGCAACATCTACATCTGCATCGACAAAGAAGGAATGCACATGTGGATGATGGTGATGTTGATCAAGAACTGCTAGGGTTTTTTCCATCTTGGTTGAGCAAGAGGGACAGGAGATTGTTGCAGGCAACGACCGCACCCAATGCCAATGCCATTGTGGCACTGGATGGGTCAGGAGAGTACACCAGTGTTCAGGCTGCTGTGGATGCGGCTCCTTCCAAGAGTAGCTCAAGATGGGTGATCTACATCAAGGGAGGAGTGTACAATGAGTATGTGAATATTGCATTGGGAAAAACGAATCTCATGTTTGTGGGGGATGGTGCTGGTGTCACCATTCTCACTGGTAGCAAGAGTGTTGCTGGAAGCCAAGTCACCACATACTATACTGCCACTCTTGGTCAGCAGCAGCAAACCCTAAACTCTTCCTTCCTTTTGTCATCTCTGGCTCTACTACTCTCTCTCTGTCTGTCTCCTCCCTGTCTGTATGTCTTTACCTCGGCCAGAGTCAGATTCATGAGTGCTCTGCAAATCTTCGTGGAAGAATTGATCTCCTGTCTTCTTCTATGCCTCCACTGGATTTGGATTTGTGGGTGTTCTGCAAATCTTTATGGTAGAATCAATCTTGGGTATTCTTCTTCACCTCTGCTGGATTTAGATTCATGGGTACTCTTGAAATCTTTGTGGAAGAATCAATCACCTGTCTTCTTCTTTGCCTCTGCTGGATCCTGATACATGGGTTTTCTCCCAATCTTTGAGGTAGAATCGATCTCAGGTCATCTTCTTTGCCTCCTCCGGATCAGATTCATGAGTGCTCTCAAAGTCTTGGTGGAAGAATGAATCTCCTGCACAGATGGATGGATGCTGCAGCGGATTCACGTCCCTCTCTGCCTCCTCTCTTTTGTCTCTGTCCTCTCTGGCTTTTCTTCTGTCTCCTCTGTCTGTCTGTCTTTGTCTCAACTGGATTCAGATTTATCAGCATTCTTGCATCCATTGTGGAAAAATCAATCTCCTGTCTTCTTCTTCATTGCCTCCTCCTGCATGGATGGATGCTCCAGCAGATGATGATTCATGGGTCTTTTGGAATGTTTGTTGAAGAATTTCCTGAACAATTTAAACACCAACACAATGTTGAGAGTCTGAAGCAGGCAGCTCCTGAAAGAAAGTTCGTGATCTATCCTTGCTTGCTGATAGATTCTCGACTGACTGGTTTTCTTTCTTTCTTTCTTTTCCTGGAGTATTACATTTTTTCGTCCAGCATATTGTCTGTGCTCCGCAGACAATTTCCATAGATATTGAATTGTCCCTCCTGGAAACTTTCTGAGCAGACCTTGACTTGTTGAAACCTAAACAACAATTGCAGGACTTTGTTGAGTCTTGCTACTGAGTTGTGCTATTGTTGTTTCCTGCATGAGAAGAATCATCAGTAGCAAATTCCATGGGTCTATAATAGCCTCTTCTTTCTTCTTCTTCTTTCACAGCTTTTCCTGAGAAGCTCTCTTTGCATTTTGCAACAAATTCTTATAAATGGAGGAGGATGGAATAGAAACTTTCTTATAAATGGAAAATGAGTCAAATTGTGTGGTTTTTCAATTCTTTCCTTCATATCTGTGGCAGGTATAATGGGGACTGGGTTCATTGCAAAGGACATGACAATACAAAACACAGCAGGCATTGAAGGCCAACAAGCTGTGGCTCTACGAGTGAGTGCAGACCAAACTGCATTTCAGGGCTTGTCAATCGAAGGATACCAGGTATGTTCACATAGTAATAGTAATACAAAGGGACATGAACTGTAACCAGCATGACTAGGAACCTCTTCCTAGGCCCATGTAAGGCCAAGCCTTAGGACCTTGGCAATATGCTGCATAATATAAAAAATTGCTTGCAAAGTTTTGGGTTTCAACTATTCCTGAAAAAGTACTTGAAAGGGAGAGAAAAAAATGCCTGACATTAATTCTTGGACTTTTAGGAAGGTTCTAAAGAATAGGAAAGAATTTGATTTGATTTAATTTAATTCAGGGTTTCTGTAACTCTTCATTTCATGGGTGTATTTTGATTTTGAATGCTGTGTGCAGGATACGCTGTACTCACATGTTCTTCGCCAATTCTACAGTCAGTGCACAATACTGGGTACCGTAGATTTCATTTTTGGTAACTCGGCAGCTGTATTTCAGAACTGCAACCTGCTTGCGCATCTTGGTTCAGGTGGGCAACAAAATACGTACACTGCAAGTGGACGCACAGATCCAGGACAACAGACAGGGTTCTCATTCCTGTCATGTACAGTAGATGCTGCATCAGACTTAGCACAAGCAGGAGATAGTACGCCAACATACTTGGGGCGTCCATGGAAACCATACGCCGTTACTGTCTTCATCAACTCTGTCCTTGGGAGTGTGGTGAACCCAGCTGGTTGGTTGTTGTGGAATGGGAATCCAAACTCTGGAAACAATGTCTTGTATGGGGAGTATGGCAACACAGGACCTGGGTCAGGGACATCTGCTCGAGTATCATGGAGTCAACAACTCTCAATAACACAAGCCCAAACCTATACGGTGGGGAATTTCATCACCGGAGACTCTTGGTTACCAGCCACTTCCATTCCTTTTTCTGATACACTTTGATTTTCCAATAAAATGCACCTAGTCAGGTGTTCCACTCATCAACTATAAGAGGGAGGGGGCAGGGTGAAAGAAACAAATTCTTTAGGAATTTTTAGAAGAAAAACCAACACGCAACCTCGATCTTTGAGTTTTCAAGTCTTTTTTCAATTCTTTCTATTGTAAACCCCCAAATTTAACATCATTCATTTGCTGATGTGAAATTTCTGGAGAAATTCCCAATTTTTTAATTCAACAGGTGTAGTTTGAAATCACAAGTTGAAGGCTGACTTATGTAATGCAATAGTTGTTTTCATGGTTTGCGGATTGAAGCAAACTTTGGCAACTGTTCAATTCTGACTTGTAAAGTCTTCTTCCCAAGTGTGGATCACATGATCCAAGTACACGGCAATTTTTGGACCTTTTCTTTTGTTGGACGAGATGTGTAGCCTAGTAGTGCTCATATGTAAAGCATCCAATCCTTTGAACTTCAAAAGTCTTACACATGACAATCTGTCTTCCACTAGGTGAAGTATGACAAAGATAATAGTGCCATCATCACTGCCATGCATATGCCCATTTGCATCTTTCTATCAACATAAGATAAATTAATCTTACCGGGTTAAAGAGTTGGGAATTTCATCATCATAAAATTATCAATTCCAACCTACTCTAAAGCTAATGGCTCAATGGTTCTTCAAAATGTTGTCATATTTCACTTAGTGCAAATGAAGGACAAATATCCCATGAACTTTATATTGATGAAGGAATAATTAGTTCATATCACCTTATCATTGTGTCCAATGATCAAGTATGCTAATCAAACTAGAATACACAAGATATGATATAATGTAGCCAAATTATGTATACCCATTGTTTGTATGCCCCCAACTATATGTACAAATGGACTAAAACTATGGTCAAGGTAAGGCAAGACCTTGCATGTTATATTAGAATATATGCATGGCACTAAACTTCTGACTTTGTGTGCAAAAGCTTGCATGTCATGTATCACAAATACTTTTGCATGAAATTCATCCACTCAAAACGTACAAAATTGAAATCTAATGCTAATAATAAAATTTGCTAAAACATGGACATTGACATGTGTGAATTGAGTAGGCAATTGTTTTTAATCTCTAATTTGACTTCTAATCCTCTACAAGATGTGGGTTCTAAATTTTAACACCACCATGAATGAGACAATAACCATCTTGACACATGGTCAACCAAACATATATCCATCAAGTTTTGATGCTAAATGTTAATTAAATCCTAATAATTTCAACCTTAGACCATACAATTTGTTATGAACACCCTCCCCCCCCCCCCCCCCAAAAGGTAATGGTTTTCAAGATGTGAAGTTTCAATAATCATAATCAATATCAATCCCATTTTATGAATAGTTACTTAGAAAATGGTATAATATGAGTTCCATAAATGTGGAGTTAGATGAATGATTGAACATTCACAAAGAGAGGTAAAAGGATAAATGCAATCCATGGTAAGGAATTGGTTGATCAAGTCACTAATCAAAATCTTAGCATGACAAAAATGTGAGCACTTGTCAAATTCATTGAAGTCATCCATTCCCCTTTAGGTATCAAACATAAAACAACTACTACTTCAAATGCACTACACATGATGGCTATGAAGTCTTCCTCTTATCAAAGAAAACTAAAATGCCACAAGTAAAATGCGTCACCTCCTTCCCCCAAAAAGATGCAATACCATGCATAGTCCTTTACTACCCATGCAAAAACAATATGGCATTGTTGCTCCAACCAATTTCTATCTATTGTTTAATTGAAAATTGTTCATCATTCTTAAGCTTTGTCAATTGGTGTGAAATCTCCTTCTCATTGGATGCATTTTAATATTTGAAATTGCAAACAATGAAACACTTTCAATTCACCTAACAATAAATCAAGTAGCATAAGAACAAAACCACAAAAGTTGCAAGAATGTTATGGGCATTTTGTTCATCAAAATTCATGGCTCTAATAAAATGGTCTAGTAATGGAATTGTTTTTCCATTGATGACAAGAGTGTTAAAATTTTGAATATGAATACTAAATTTGAAGCATAACATGTGAATGGGCCCCATATACAAATTCCTTCCCATCCTCTACAAAAAAAAATCAAAATCAAAATGTTGAACAAGAGTTGGCCAATCATTATCAAATGGTAACATCTTTCATTCCACTTTGAAAAGCATATGATAGATGCAATGTTCAATCCCCTCGTCTACTTTGCACATGTATAATTCATCCTAACACTTAAATGTGTGCCCATGTTTTACCTTAGTTGCCTTGAGGGATTCAAGCTTTCAAAATTGCAAAGCATATTTTTCCACTTTCAAAGTTCACCATTATAGGGCTAAATTAAAAATTGTACATTGGAAATTTAGTCATGATTTACAAACAAACCTATTCATGAAGTTTCAACTTAATTGTGAAAGTTAAAACCAATGTTGGACAAGTATCTAAGCTTGTGCCTAGGCTATCAATATTGGTATCAAGACCCTACTAGGTGGGTATGAAAGATTTTTAAAAGACCCAACACCATGATCAAGTTGGTATGATTTTTTTTAAATACCCTATATCCCAAACTTGGTAGGCATGTTCAAAATACATACTAGACCAACACTAGTTAAATCCTCCTTTTGTCCACCTTAATACATTGTGCTTTCACATCACTTGCATTTTTCTCTAGATCAATGCACATGGAAATATATCAATTCTCTTCTCAAAAATTGGCTTTTTGAATTACATTGCAACACATGAAGGAAAATGCTTTTCAACTTGACCAATGCACTAAACAAAATCCATGGATATGGGTGTAAAATTTGAGGTTTAAAGAAAGCTTGATTGCAACATGAATGGGTTTTTTTCATAGGCAAGTTCAACAAGCTATGCTCCATGTGGTGAGGCATTCTATTTCAAAGCTTTAAACATTTTAGAAGATGCATTTTTTTCTTCCCACTTTTGTTAATCTAACTTTGCTTGCATTTCAACCTTAGCAATGCACATCTGTTGCAACATCATGATGCAAAACTCAAGAGAGAAAAAGAACTCAAACTTTTTGAGTTGATTTTTGCATCAAAACATGGTATTATGTTTGCCTTGATGAATAAATATCATGTAGTTGATCTTTGATTATGTTGTGTAAATGTCAAAACTCTCTCCTTGTTTCCAAGACTTACAATTGAGAATGAGCTTAAGATTGAGATTAAGATTGAGCTTGAAATTGATACATATTAAGCAAAAGTTAGTTTGGAGAAGATGGTGCAAAAGATGTTGGTGAAGTTAACCCATTCTTATCACTATGCCACCCATGAACCATGATTCAATAACCTTAAATTTTCATTGGCATAAACCTTAAAAATATTGGTTATTGTGCAATATAGACAAACAAATTTTTTAAAAGCATGATCACATGTGCCAAAATAATAAAATAAATGTTTCTTAAATTGAACCTACATTTCTCAAAAGTGGTCTTTCAAGGAATTAGTTTCACAATTTCAAATTTCAAATAAGAAATTCAAAAATTTATAATTCATTCCTTATTATGCCATTATTTGAAATGAAATTTCACTCTTTTATTACACCTTTAATGAATAAGGTACTATTGTTAACCCACATGGTGAGGACATCAATATCATTTCAAAAAATATTTTAAAATTCGGAATCTCCTAAAGTGAGGATTTTGCAAAACATCACACATGTTCTTTGGGGTGCACATTAGGTCTCACTTTTATGGTATCCTCATGGCTTATGGTGCTTTTACCTTATGATTTATTGTGTGGTTAGGTGCAATTGAAGAAAGAAGGGAATACGACTTTTTTGGACCTCATAAAACATTTTCTTTATGACATATGTCAAAGCAAAAACACCCATGTTTACAAAAACCGCTTCAATGGTACACCAAGCATGTAGGCTAAACTTGACCTTGGAACATCAGCTTTTCACAAGCTGAGTTTATGGTTGAAGGTGGGAATGACTCAATGACCCATGAAGAATATTCATGAGGCATCATGCACCAATATTATCACCGACTCTAGCAAAATATTGAATGCCTAGGGAATATGCAAATTTGCATCTTGTGAAAAAATTTGTATACACATCATCGTGGCCCCAAGCTTTTGTACTCCAAAGAGTGAAACTCCAACATGTGGATGGTAGTTAACAAAGGGTTGTGGTTTGAAGTGCACACATACATGCATATTGAGTTTTCAGTAAGGCTTTGGTTCAAAGCAATGTGCCTTAATCCCAATCTGAGACAAAGAGTGAGGATCCTTTGTTATGCACAATCATGATGACCAAAGCAATTGCAAGCGCCACTGTATTCACCAATGCCTGCCCCAATTCCAGAAAAAATCCAACTCATTGTAGTGTTATAGAATGGAGTTCTTCTTCGCCCATCCAAACTTAAGGGCTATGCTTAGCAAAACCATGTAGCATCCTACAAAACCAAAGATGTGTGCAAAGGGGGAGTGGGGCGGAAGGGGGGGCAGAGCATACAGCAATGGAACAAGCAACCAAGGCAGGTCTTTCGCGTGGGTCATTGTGATAGTTACTTGTAAAGAATAGGAATGCTCCATAGTACCAAAGTATGGGCAACAGAAATCCTGACAAGAATCTACATAAATCCACAAAACTCCCATTTCCAAATTCAATTTGAACTACAATTTGGTGCGATGCACTTGTTACCAATTTGAAACTACTTGTGTGTCCTTGCATGTGATGACAAAAGGAAAGATTTAAGCCAAAAAATCTCATTGAGAAAACATTGGCAATCTCATAAGATGCAAACTCACTGTGAGAGTTTGTATAAAATTTTCAATAAGGATTTGTTCAAGAGGTTGTTTGAACTTCTAGATTGACCACTGAAGAATCTTGATACCCTCAAAATCAAATTCAAGAAATATGTAAGCCATCATGGCTGCAAAGGACAATTGAAGGTTCAAGAAGGAACACTTGTGTATCAAAAACACGAAGGATACATAAAACATCAAGAGCAATAGTAGGACTTAATGACATGGTACATATGATCCAAGATGGTGATTTGTGAGAGCATTATGCTTTCAGGTTGTAAATTTCTGAAAAAACTGAATGGACCCAGGTTCATGTCATGATTGTGATGAGGTAAGTGCCATCAAAACCTATAATGTTAAGTTCCATCAACTAACCCAATAGGAAGATGAAATGATTTGTGAAGGAACAAGTCTTGGTTGTGAGAATCAACAACACTATGCTGTAAATTTGTGGAAAGAATCTTTGGACCCAAATGGAGAAATCAGCCAATTGTTGACAAATCAAGCCTCCAATAGTGAAAGGGAAAAATAGCAGAGAAGAGGGGTGATTGCGGAACCAAGCTCAATAATGAAAAAAAGGAAAAGAGGGGATGATCGTGGAAGCAAGCAAGAAAAGGGGCAAGGGAGAGGAGAGAGAGATAAAGAGTACATACAAGAACCAGCCAATTCCACAGCCACAGCAAGGGAGAGGATTCTCATAAAGACCCGCAGAAGCCTGGGTATCTGATGCATGCAAATAATCACCACCATGCAAGAGAGCTTGATAAAAGCCTGAATTACTTGATTGTTGCCCTTGGTCTAGTGAAGGCTCGGCAATTCCTGATTGTTGCCCTTGGTCTATTGCAGGCTCAGCAATTCCTTGACTTCTTCTCTCTCTTAATTCAGTCATCCCTAATCCACAAAAAGCTGTCGGCTCAATGCTTTAGATATGCTTACATTTAGATTGAAAAAATTTCAGATCAGATCTCAAATGTTCACAAGTGCCATGAGTTCCAAAACTGCATTTGTAGTGTAATCAGTTATGAGACATTCCTTGAGTCAATGAAGTGCAAAACAAGAACTACAAAGTTTCAAGGAAAACAAAGAGCACAAGTAATGTCCCAGAACCCTGTCTGTTATTACATGGAGGATGTTGCAAGGTTGAAAAATCTACATACTTAGGTTTTGTGAACCCTGAGTAAAATAAGAGAATTATGTGCTGAAACCTTCAAATTCCTGTTATAAGCTCCTTGCACTTTGAATGTCTTTTGCATGTATTATGACGCTGCACTGTAATGCCAAGTCAAGGAAATAGGAGCTACACAATAAAAGAAGTGTTACAAATTCTTGGATCGGAGAAAACCCCCAAGTTCCAAATGTCTTGCATTATGTGCAAAATACTGTTTTGTGTCAGCTACCTATCAAATTGTTCAGTTTATTTAGATTCAAAAATCATCTACCTCCCTGAAGCAATCTATGTATATCCCCAAATCAATACAATTTCTAACATGCCCAAATCTGATGCTCGGTATGAAATTGTTGAGAATTGAACTCCCAGCTTGTGAAAAACTGTTTATCATCCCAACCATTGGGTTCCTACTTATTACAAATACACAACACAAGGAGTACTTTGCATCCATAAAAACCTTTGAAGAAATTCTTAGTGTAGTTGGATGAGCGCTTACAATGTGTAAGATCCCATAGGGCATTTCAAATTACGAAATGCTCGCTCTTCGGAAAATGAAACACTTGCAAGAGTGAGCATTTTGTTTTCTGAAATGTCTCACCTCATTTTTTTACATTTTTCGTGTGATACCCAGCAGGTATCCAGCAAGTATCACGGGAAAGAAGTTTTAAAATTTAAAAATTGATGGAAGTCCATTGATTTCAACACTGCGCAATGCCCCAGCCCTCAGTGTTGAAACTGCTATAGAACTGGGTACAAGGCTGGTATTACCTCAAATCCCTACTGGCGTGGTACCTGTACAAGGCTGCTATTGCCTCATAGTAGACCAGCCTGGTAAGGCCCTTAATACCAATGTTGATACTGGCTATGTAGATAGAGTCCAACACTGGTTTTGACTGTGGAGATCACATCCCGCTATCAACCACATCATCAATGCAGAGATTTTTCTATGAAGACCCATTTTGAGACTTTTGATGTTTTGGGACCTAAACTAATATCAATTTCACAGATTATCAATTTCTGCAAGATGGCAAGTACCAAATTGCTTTACCAAGAAGGTTTTTCCAATACTGATACCCATGGCTATGTACTTAGATTTTCCTACATTGACCAACTTCATTATCATATTTCACAAAGAGAATTGGCAAACCTTTTAAGCGGAAGCTCAACAAATCCCCAAAGACATTTTTACAAAACCCAGTGCCAAACTTTTGATCATTTGTTGTACATTATAAATTGTAAATGTCAAGATCCAAAGGTGCAAAATTTGTTGTCAACCAAAGAGCATTACAATTAAAAATTAACATCATATACTTATATTGAGTTTACAAAATTGCAACTTATGTAGACCATTTTCTTTAGTGAAACCAAAATCACTTCACATATATTGCATAATCAGGAATTTGAAACCATGAAATAGCTCAAATCACTTGCAAAAGATTTCTCACTTCATTAAGAATTCCAGCATTAGTGTCCCCCACCTCACCAAAACGAGAGACAATAAATACTTCAATGGGTCACTAAATTTTGCAACATGTTGGCAGACAGAAACTTGGTTTTGTCCATGAACCCACTCAATGTAAATCTCTCCTAGACATCTCCAATGCAACTCCAACCTTAGAATGCATCTGTAGCCATCAGCTGAATTCAGCAGTGATTGTTGTGCCATTGTCAAAAAATTTAAGCACAATGAAATTGGGCTACTAACCCAACACTAGACGCCCATCCATCTTTGGCAATTTCTCTACAAACTCCCGATAATACACACACTGGGTACAGCCCGACAGTGTGAATGTTTGAAGGTTGAAGACATGTCTTTCTACATTTAAATGATACAAATCTCCAGCACGCCCCAATTGGAGAGGTCAAATGTAGTGGTGGACAAAGAATTCAGCTTCAGCAAGGGCTTCATGAAACCTTCCACTTGCTTTGGTGGGTTGTGAGGACTCAATTTCCTTCAAGGACTCAACATCAGTAAATCAGCAGCTTAATCACCTGCGATGTGCCCTCACAAAGTTTTGGGTCAAAGCAGCAAGCCCTCAGGTACAAGCATAGGCACCTTGCAAACATGAGCAATGCCAGTATAACAAAGGTTGCTCGCCATGCTCCTGCAGAGCATGTAATTGCAATCTCAGTGCAAATAGCACCCAGTACCACCCCAATCTGATGAAACACATAGATCCCAGTTGCAAGCATTAGCAACAGATCACAACGGCACTGGCACATATACAGCAAACCAGTGTCCACCACACTGTTCATAAGTACACAAAAACTCAGAAGATCCTCCTCACACTTGCCATTAGACCACCTCTTTTTACCTTTTGAAACTTCTTGAAGCGATGAAAGGCTTGCAAGCATGACTTGCAGTGAACCACATGACGGAAATAACAATTTGTGGGGTCTCTGGCAAACATGGCACCAAATGACCCTCTCACAGGATATGAAGATGCTGTTGCAGCAATTAGACCTGCTGGTGCAGCCTCAGCAACTGCCATGTTAGCAGATGGTGGCAGAGACCTGTGCCCAAAGTAGGAAGGCATACCATGACCCATAAGGTCAAACCATTTGCAATACTCACTGACCCACATATCTGACGACTTGAGGTTGAGATAAAGGTCTTTGGTGGCCACCTTTTCACGCACCAATGTTTCATTCTGGGAAGTCAGAAATGCCATCTCTTGTTCCAAAAAAGTAGTGGTCACTTGGTGGATAATCCAGGTTGGAATCCATTTTGATCTGTTCCTAACTTGTTTGCCCCCAAACCGTGCCAACAGCATTGACTTTCCTTGTCCAGCTGGGTGGCAGAGGAAGACAACACTTGCATAGTCAATCTTCCCATCCTTGCCTACAATTTCTTTGTCATCGCATAAGGAGCAGGGTGCATTGAACCGAGTTGTATTGGGCAGAGTTGGGCTACTGATGTTTCCCCATTTTCCTGCAAACCCTCAGGAAGTGCGTTCTGTGACTTCAAAAACCTGTTGTTTTCACATGCAAGGAGTCCACCAAAAATTATGCAGATGCCAATGCAACCTAGGCTGGCATTTTATCTTGAGAGTCATGCAGACTTCTTCTCCCTTAAGGCTCAAATCGTCAGCAAATACCATAGCATAACTCCTTCAACAAAAAGCTGAAAACTTTGCAAATTCACTATCCAAACTTCCTAAACTCTGCAGAAAATTGGTCTTACAGTAACAGCTAAATGGATGCTGCAATATACCATGAGCACCATTCCCTGATGACAAAGTTCTTCAGGATGACCAAATTCGCAGATAACAATCAGAATTTTTAAGGCTTACCAAGGCTTGAGCATTTTTGCGCGTGGCAGAACTATGACTCCCATCGTGTGATATGGGGAGATGAGCAGGGTCCATGACATTCTCAAGAAAAATTGAGTAATCATAGGGGAGCTCCTGCATGAATGAAACCTCCCCCCATCCCTCCCTTGCAAAGTATTCAAACAGGGAAGCTTCTTGGGATCCCCTGGTGTCTTCTGCGAAAGCCACACCCATATTACTCCCTGTGATTCTTGTACTTCATAGGGTCACATGCATGCAGCCTTTGGTATTTTTGTTCCAGGTACCAACTGCAACAGGAACCATGATCCATGCACACTCTTAAGCCATCCATCTCCACCAACAAGACTGTTGCCTCCCAACAACAAAATAGACTCACAAGTGTGAAGCTGCACGGGCTTTCAAGCCAGAAGCAATGCACCAAATGCATCAAAATCAGCACAAGATCATGTCGTCTTCAAAAAACTCACATAGGAGAAAGACTAATTCCTCAAAACAAACAAAGACTTATGGAGTCGGTCTACACGGATTGAAGTGAACAGGGGTTCTAAGTCTGGATTTCAGGTTTTTAATTTCAGAGTGCAGGTTAGACCTGTGGGATTTTGACACAAGTACCAGCACCATTGAATTGCCAGCCATGGTAAAGACACTCCAGATTCCCATCTGTATTCTGCCCTTCCGATAACTTTGCAGACCAGTCATTTGATTCTCACTGAGAATTTCTAGCAATGCCAACAAATATATCAATGCAACTGCTGAGAAAAACTCCAAAGTAACAAGGTAACCAGACAAATGTCATGTCATTTCTGTCCAAACCACGAAACAAATATGACATGTATCAGTGCTGCAGCTGTAACCTTGTGAATGACAGACTCTCCAAGAATTACAACATCACTTCATTTGAATGTCTCGATTGTAAATAAGAACATATTTCAAAGCACTGATTATAGAAGTGTCTGTTCCCCCCAGTTCCAACAGGATGGTGGAGGAAGAAAAGACACTTCCACTTGCAAGATATAGATCCACCTCCAAGAAGCTAAACTTGCAGGCATTTTCTTGTTAGAATTGGATCTTGATGGTGCATATCTGATAGTGCAGCAGGAAACACTGCCCCAATTCCTGCATGCAATTATTTCAAAACTGTCAAAAATTGCTGGAAGCAAGCATTTGTATATCTTTGCCATATTTGGAAACCCTCAACTGTGAAATGATAGCTCATAACGTTACCTGACTGAAACCTGAACAGACAGACAGAAAAGAATTGTAGATTGGAGTTCGGAGATGGCTCAAATGCTTGATTGATCCAGACAAAAAAGAAACCAATTTGCCCTGTTGTTGCACTTGGCCTAGGGACCAAAATGGGGCACACCGGTAGGAAAAACCAACAAACCCTAGCATCTCTGTATTACAAAACCCTGAAGAAAAACTTCGAATTGAGGAACTTGAAAGTGCAAAAAGCGAGGAAAATGTTGCACCTGTGTGGGCACCGATCTTCAAAGCAATGGATGTTGCCATCGCCGTCATAGAAAAGGACAAGAGATCGGTCAAATACAGTAAGCCATAGAGGAGAATCTGAGGGCATTTCAGCTGTTAGATACATGGGGTATCATACTTCTTCCCAATTGTACTCCACTCTGTCCCTTGCTTTTCCAACATCGTCTTGTATCAGAGCTTCGTCTCGATCTGCCAGAACTTCGTCTGTCGTTGTTCCTCGATCTGCTATCGCTCGCCTCAAAACTTCCGCCCTTGAGTTCCGTCTTGAGGTATCCGCCGATAACACAAAATTGGCGGTTTCCTCACTTCTATGATGATTTAATCGCTTGCTGATCATCATCAGATTTGAACCCGAAAGACCCGACGTCCCATCCCACTTCCTTCTATGAAGATAAGCTCCAGAGACAAATGCACCCTGGGCAAAAGATTGAGAGGCATTTGCTGAACAAAAATTGATGCAATTGAGCTCCGTCCTCGGTTGTACCATCAGGCACAAACCACCACAGTTAGCCATAGCAATTTCTGACACCACTCAAGGTTTTGCCTACATGAAATTCTGATCTAAGAACTCACATTTTCCTGATTTTTTCCTTCAACAACTGACCTCCAAAACTTTCCAGCCAACCTGTGTGAAGAAGAATGGGTTTCAAGGCCTCAAAACCACACATTTCTGAAGCCCACCCAAGGATTGAGTCAGTGGGTGAGCTCACAAAAAGCTTACTTTTGATCCTCAAGTGTGGGATTACATATCACATAATAAAACTGGAGTTGTACCTACGTGCAATTGGTAGTTAAGATTTTGTGTACGGTATTGTACGGTTATCCTCTAGGACAGCGTTTTTCCTTTTGTGCGAATTTTGGCCAAAAGGTGAATAAAAAAAAGGTGCCTGTGCGAATAAGAAAGGGAGAAAAAACTAAATTATAAAGTTGTGTCGCCGAATGCGCCAGAGTCATTGGATTTTGTTCACCACCTCCGCCACTTGGATGCCACCTCCACTATAGACGGTTTGTGATGGTGGGGCCAGATCTTACCCTTGAAAATTAGGGTGTCGCACTCACACAACCTCCCTTTTACCACATTCGCTACCTAAGCTTCTTTGCTCTGTGTTGAGTTCGCCACCTCCACCTCCTAGTGTTCTCTTCCTTTTCACAACTCGCCATAGCATTGGGATTTTGTAAGATTTCGCAAATGATTGTTAAAGATGCACAACGTTTCGAGTTTGGGCTAGTTATTAAAGGCTAGAGCTATGAGGTTTTGCTGCATTTGGACTATTGATGAACTCTGCAGTGTGGATTGTGGAGTCGGACTCCATTAGCCTTGGAAGTTGTTGAATTTTGTTAGTGGTGGATTTTGAAGTTTGGATAGTTGATCACCATGGTTGGTTGCACAATGCGCCATTAGTGACTCTTCATCATCACCCATGATTCATTATTCATGAATTTTTTTTTCATGATCACTTATACAAATGAAAGTCCTTAATTCTTCATTGCCCATTCTTGATTGTATTTTTTTTCTTATCATATTGTGGTCTAGCTTTCTCATGCTATGAAACTATTATAGTCCATTTCATTTTTTTAGTTTATATCAATCTTACAAGCAATAGACCATAGCCATTTTATTTTTTTATTGTGTTCATGGTAGGTTTTGATTCTCATTTTGTGTAGGCATTAAGTATCATTGGACCTAAGTTGCAAAGGGAGGTTTAAACTAGAGGTTTTTAAATCATTAAAACAATTTAAATTGAATTTTAAATTGTGAAAAAAATCGAAAGACAAAAAAACGAACATGGGTCAAAATTTGATTTGTTCATAATTCCTTATTACATGGAAAAAGTGAAAACAAGATTGTACGTTTTACACATACTTGAACATGTTAGCAACGGCATGCTATTTGTGACAAGTATTTTATATTCCCAAATCCAGGTCGAATTCACCAAAAGGTATCTTGGGACTCTAATTCATCTTCTACAATATGTTGCTTCTCCACACCATCACCTTGGTGAGTCTCTAACCCACTAGCTTGTCGAATCTTTGACCCACTATGCTCATCATCCTTTGTTGTAGAAATTCTTGTTTTTGAATCCTCAAATGAACACTCTAGGGAAGAAGGGGAAACCATCAAGTCTACCAAAGACACTCCTTTGAGTTTGACATCTCTGTGTACAATATTGTTTTTATGCATCTTCCTCCCATAAAAAAACATAATAATCTTCAATTCTTTCATCCCTTCTTGGCAAAATGGGAACCTTGGTAATGTCAACAATGCCAAGATTCAACTCTTTCAAAGATTCTCCTATTATCATGTCTTTAATCATCTTGAAGTTGACTTGCACAAACACCAATGTTTTCATCTACAAAAAACCCAATTTGTTGCAAAGATTTTTAAGAGTTTTGACTACAAAAATTGGAAGTCATGATAAACATGTTCAACATAGGATTACATGATAAGGATTAGGTAAAAAATTTAACATGTTTCATTTTATTATTTGGACAAGATTCAAACAACTTTAATTAAAATCCACACTAAGGAACTACAATCTTGTGATGATGCCCTTAATGCCAAAGCTTGAAGTTTTGGAACATGTCTTCCGAATCTTTCCCACCAAAATACAGGGGCCAACATGGGGTCTTGCAAATTAGTAGCTTCTTGTGCAAAAGGCCCTTCCTTCCATAAAAACTTTAAAAGTTCATCATCCAAAGGATCACGATAATGAATGTTCAAATAAGATTTCCATCCATCTTGGAGTTCGTTAGAAATATTACCCAAAGGATGACGCAACAATGGATGTAAAATGTGTGCCACAACATGTCTTGGGCAATGAAACCACTTTCATCATGATGTCCACCTTTGACCAACTTGAAGAAGTTGATCTACTAACAACTTGTTTGTTATCAAAAGTATGTCTCCTAGCTTCAACATGAACTCATAAAGTAACACCATAGTGGAACCTTCTTTATCCATTAGACAAAAAACTGTGTAGAAAGGTTGTAAATCTTTCACAATATTTTCAACATTGTTCCAAAAGGAATCGACCAACACTAGGTTTTTGAATTCTCTTGCCTCAAGAGACCTAAAATCTTGCCATGCTTGCCACTCATCACAAATAACCATTTTTTCTAAAGTATGATAAACTTGCAAACGTCTTTCCAAAACTAGAAACATATATGCATATATAGTTTTAGAAATTTTTTTAAGTTCTATATCCTTGAATGTTTTATATATAGCCAACACTTTTAGTTTCTTTAGTCATGAAATTCACAATATGTTTAGCTTTAGTGACTACATTTTTTATTTAAGGCAATTTTGCAATGTTTTCAATCAAAAGGTGTAAGCAATGGGCATCACAAGGTGTCCAAACAATTGAAGGGTAATCCTTCATTATCAAATCACCCATGGCTTTACAATTAAAATCATTGTCTGTGATCACTTACATAACATTCTTAGGTCCCACTATTTCAATGGCATTTTTGATATGCCCACAAATGTATTATGTAATCATGGGTTGATCAACGAGCTCAAAAGTGTTTATTGCATCAAGAAACATACTACCCCTACAAAAAGACACTAGAATACTAATGATTGACCTGTTTTTCATGTCATTCCATCCATCTAAAACAATGATGCATCCATATTTCTTCCATGATTGTTTAAAAGGTTTTAAATCAATGATAATGTTTTATACCTCATCATGAAGAAGATTGGTTCGTAAAGCCTCTGGACTTGGCCCATGGAAATCATCAACCCCAATTTTTGCAATGGAGTTGATCATGGCCTTCCAAGCCAAGGTATCTGCAATATGGAAAGGGATATTACATTTGTAAATGCATTTCCATATGTCTCTTACAACTTGTTGTTTGAAAGTAACACATCATGTTATTCTTAATTGTGTTTGAAAAGGACATGGCCTTGATGATGGTTCAGGAGGCAAATTATCTACTTGTAATCTTGAATTTTGTGTAACATTTGTTGATGTGGTAGACATCCTATAATTTCCCATTGAAACCACAAGAGGGATTATAGGTGAGAAAAGTATAAACATTGTTTCAGAACCATTAGGACAAGACATAATGTCATAGCCTTGTAGACTACCCAAATATGTTTTAATCTTGGTGGCTACCCCTATGTGCTCCACTTCACAAAAATTGGATTTCCACCTCTTTGTGTTTGATGCATTATGGTTGCCAATCACTATGACATAATCCCATGCATTATTTTGATGGCGACCCATCCCTTCAACATGCACAAAATATAAGTATTTTAATGAAACCCTAAACATTAACGCTAGAACACACTTATTAAAATCCTAAATTTCAACCTTATACATTAACCTTAAAAAAACCCTAATTAAAACCCTAAAATCAATCCTAAAATTCCCTAATGAAAACCTTTAATTTATCCCGAAATAAACCTTTAAAAAATCAAAATGCCCACCAAACTTAAATAAGAATTTATTTTCAATAAATTTCAAAAAATTTGAACCTTGTTTTGTTTTTATCAAGAAACTTGGTTGTTTTAATTTAGGTACATATATATGGGTTTTTGTTCACCTACATACCCAATTACGATTGACAAAATTTGAACTTCATAATGTTACTATTGGAAAGAAATTTTTTTTAAATTTATGAGCAAAATTTAACTATAAACAAAATTCTAATAATGAGTCAAAAGGTACAAAGAACATTGTGAATTTGCCATGGCCCATAATACTATAGCTACAACATGGAAACAATATTGTATATTGTACACATACTACAAAGATAAAGTTACTTATTGTGTATAAGATAATAATGTAACTACAATCAAATCTAGCAAGTGTGAAGCATGATCCAGTGCACAATGAAGTTTAGCGGTTATGATTTGTGAAATGAAATCTTGAACAATGAAGTCAAATAATGTTGTGCATAGTGGTGTGCATGTGGAGTGTTGGAGCAAGGTAGGTGGTGGTGCGTGCATAATAATGAAATAAGGTGCATGGAGGTGCAAGCGCACTACAACAATGGTGTGCAACAATGGTGCATGCATGCTACAATAATGATGCATGGTGGTGTTGCAAGTGTGTTATGGCAACAATGCAATGTTGCACAATAGTGTTGAATGTGTGTTATGGCAATGGTGTATGGCAGTGTGTGTGCACAGTGTAGCACCGACATGGGTTATGGTATGCGTGACAATTCGTTGCAACACAGTCACAAAAAATCTCATTTACTCACTTATTAACTATTCAAATGCCACAATTAAAATAAAATCTACCTCAAGAGTTAGGATTGTTGAAGAGGAGTAAACTCTAAAATATGCGACTTGCAAGTCTAGTGGTTGATAAGGAAACACATCTGAACGTGAAATTTTCAACAAAAGATGGTGTGTGGTGGTATGGTGCTTTGTGGTGGCCTAGTGGTACACAATGTGTGTGGGGTGGGGTCTATTTTTGTGGTTTTAAACCACAATGAAAATCCCATACCTCATTTGAATATTTCTATAAATAAACCAAAAAAACCAATTTGACCATATGTCAATTCTAAAATGAAAGAACTGCAATTTATTACAACTTTGTATTGAACCATGTGGTGTGGTGGTCACACATTGGTAGGTGCCTAAAAACTTTCTTGATCATGTTCATGTTCATGGTCTAATTTTGTGTAGGCATTGGTGACTAGGCAACATCGATCATGATCATGGTGCGATGGCAACAAGTGCCCATAATGTTTTTCCCTCTTGTTCATGCTTTCATTTTGTGTGGGCATTAGTGGAATCAATCATTATTGTGGTGCAATAATCATGCAATGGTAGTTGCCCATGAGTTCTTTTCCCCTTTTGTTCATGGTCTTATTTGTGTCAGCAAAATTGATCATCATCGTGATGCTACAATCACATTGTGGTATGTGCCCATAGTTTTATTCCCTTCTATTCATGGTATCATTTTGTGCAAGTAAAATGATGATCTAATTCAATGGTAGGTGCGCATTATTCTTTTACCTTCTTATTCATGGTTTCATTTTTGTGTAGGTAGTGTCCGATCATGTTGATATGAAAAGGAATAAAGGTGAGAAATGCATTCAAGTAGACATTACAACAAATAACCATATTGAACAAATAGGCTTTCAAGCCAAAGAAACATTTAGAAATGAATAACAATCTATGTTTGAACATTATTTAAAAAACCATAAACCCTCCAAATTGAAAAAGATGAAATGCTACAACGTTATTGTGTTTCTTGAACGTTCAAGTGCACATGAAGCAACTTGGAACAAAATGAATTTAGATCAATTGTAATTTCAAATATGATGGTCAATGTAAACATGTTTTGAAATTTTTGACATGATCATGTAATAGTTGATAAATGACAATATTCAATTTTAATGTTGTTTATGTGATTTTCCAATGGAAATTGACTTGAATTATGCTTTAGTAATATTAGTGACATCTTCACATGATGTTCATTACTTGAAGAATCAACCAAGTTCACATGTGGAGGCATTAATTTTCTATCTTGAATAAAAGCATGGCACATGGTTGTGATCAAGTTGGACAACACATTCACCATATTCTTGTTTGTTCTCAACATTTAAAAAATATCTTGGTTAGGGATTCATTAATTGTTTTTTTATTGTGCAATCTAAATTCTTGTTCTAACAATCTTCCATTTCAATTTAAATAATATTTGTTATGTCCATTGTTTTGATAATCAAATTTTCATTCTTATTTGTTGCTTTTATCACTTACAAAAAGATGATTATTTTCTTCGTGTGCTCACCAATACTAATAACATTGTTGAAGATATTATAAGATTATGAGATTTGATGTTGATGGAAAATGTGTTGTAATCTTAATGAAATATCAATATATTCAAATGAGATATCCAAAGTTTTAATCTAGTCTTTTCAATCATGTTCTTTTTATGGTGCAACAAAAACATTATTTCCATTTGCATTCACATCTCACATGTAGATGTGCATTGATAATTATTTATCCTTAGAACACTTTAGTGACATTGTAATATTCTTGATTGAATTGATGATATTTATCATGTTCCTTTATTGCTAGTTCCCAATATGATGTGTTGTGCCTAATCCCTTTATGATAATCAATTTATTTCTAAAAGATATAATTGAAATCATTTCATTTATTTTTACATATTTACCATTTCTTGGAGTTTTAAATTTGTCAACTTTTGAAACTCATTTGCAATCTTATGAATCACTTTTGCCTTGCATGTACCATGTCAAATATCAAATCAATCATTTTTTTGGGGATCAACATATTACACATGCTTACATTTGACATGTGACAAAACTTTTATGTGTTTTTACTTTCCATGGCATTGATTAACGCACTCCCAAGCCCCTTGCTAGACCCACTTGAGGGTCCAAATACGTTGAATTATGGAAAGTTGGGACTTGAGGGTCGCTCCCGACTTCCAGCACTAAAAGGGGGTAGAGGGGCGTGCTAGAAGTCTCGAGATTAGACCAAGAAGAGGGACAAGTATTATCTCACTTGAATCTGCATTCAAAACCAACCACAAGAGGGTTAGTTCACATTCGGGAACACCCTTGGGTGTTGGGACAAGCCATGGGCACTTGAACACACTTGACTCACCACGGCCCGGACTTAGGGGAAGCCACCACCTTCCCCCATATAGTATTCTTTGCAGCTCTCGGTGGAGGCTACATTCAAATGACTCTTTTTCTCGGGACTCCCAAGGAGGAGTCCCGAAACTATCCCAAGTTGGAGTCCCGGGACTTTGGGAGCTCATATCTCCCGGCTCCGACCTCCGATTGGAGTGAGGTCTAAACCAAAGTTATAGCTCTCCTCGAGAGCTTTTCAACGCCATGTCGCACTCCTTCAGCAGACGTCGGGAAGAGGTCGATTCCTGACTTTTAGTGGTCAGGAGTCAAATTGTCAATTTGACTCCCAACCCTTCTTTTGCCTATAACTTGAGTTGCAAATGTCCAAATGGCACATGCGAGGCCATTTTGGGCATCTACACTTCAAGACCTTTCCATTGATATAAAGAACACCTCAATGCGAGGTGTTTTGACCCTTGAATTCGAACTCTGAATTTTCAGGAGTCCTGGAGGACTCCAACTTCCCACTTTTGGGGGTGTGAGTTTCATCCTCACACTTATCCCAAAGTGGGGTTGTGACAGTGATGAATGTGTGCCCCTTCCTTCCCCTACCTTTCTTCAAAAATTTCTTTTTTTTTAATTGTGCATTTTTTTCATGTCGTCTGCCATTGCCACTAAAATGTCATAAAGGCCAATTAAACTAGGTGAACATTGGTGAATATGGGTCACATGTAAGTTGAAACTAAACTAGGAATTAGGTATAAGTTCATTATAAATAATGGATGAACATTTGTATAAATGAACTCCATAGCATTAACTTTTGTGACATAAGGTATATTTGTTTGCATTTCTACACAAGAGGAAAAAAACATGAGAATGAGAAAAAATAACTACAATAGCTAACAACTAGATTTCGAAATGGTAACTATTCATTAACAATGTGAATAAGACACTAGGTTTTTTGTAGTTCTTATCACTTTGCCCATTTGCTATCAACTTGACACTACCCTTAAGTGATAAGTAGAAAAATAATGCATTATTTGATGATACATATCACTTATTTATAAAAAGATTTTTGCATATAATATTTGTGAGTTCAAATAATGTTTAATTTTTCATTTTTGTTTACTATTTGATCATGAATTGCTTTGAATTTCTTGTGTGTGCTAGCTTTGATTATGAGAATTGATTATATATATATAGCATGATGGTGGATATATGGCTTTAAGCATTATAAGTGCATTAAATTTTCTTTCTAATGAAGAATCCAAAAAGTTCAAGAAGCTTCCAAATGGTGGTGCATGGGAAGGAATTTTAAGAAAAGGAGGAAGAGAAGTTGGATAATAGGTAGATGTTTTGGAAAAGCAAGAGATAATTCAAGCTAGAAGGTTGGGCATGTTATAGAAGGTTAGGCATATGGTATGGATTTTTGTACGATATCAATGGAAGGTTTGAAGAATTATTCTATAGATAATGTAAGGAGGTAAGCAATTTAGTCTTTTTCGAGGTAACATGGTGAGGTTTTTCTTTTTGTTTTAACCTTAAACTAGGGAAGAAGAATTGCAAAAGGAAAGGATAATTGGGAGGTGCATAAGGGTAGTTGTCATAGACACATGTGAGAACATTTTTTTGGAAGTGATTGGATTACAAAATTATCTTGTGCAATTCTAACAAAAAAGAATGAAAATGTCATTTTTTTATCAATATGTCATATGCTAGTGATTGTATGTGATGAATCAATCCTTTATTTTACATGTTTTTCTTCATTTGAATTTGCTTGTTCAAGACGTGTTCTTGAAAACATTAACAAAAGGTGGAAGGATCGAGGGCAATAAATGATGTTTCAAAAGTTTTGTGAATGATTACAATAATATAACCTTTCCTATGAAAACTAAATATAATACATAATTAATTGGATATAAGTGATGTGTAGATTTCCATGTAAGGTGGGTTGGGGAACCTTTATTTTCACCTTTTTTTTGATACAATACCAACAATTGATAATTGACAAAATTTGCCAAAATATTTAAATTTTCGAGAAAATGTGTTCAAAGGTCCCAAGTTGAATATTCCAAGGTTTTGACAACCAAAAGCATAAGTGTGCAAATTTATTTGATATTTTGAATATATTGTGATAACCCAATATAATGGACTAGGGTTTTAAAAAAATAAAATCAAGTAGGTCCACTAATGAAGATCCCCAACATTGATTAGCATGGTGATTGTCCTACATGGGTCGCAACATTTTCACAAAAATGCTAGTACAAGTGGTGACCAAGGAAATCCCTAGGTGAAGATGTGGCTAATTAAATTATTTTTGTTTCAAAATTCCTAAAAATCACAATTTTTTTAATTTTCTGAAAAAAATTCACCACCCAAAAAAAAAACATTATAATGGAGCATTCCATATTTTCCATAGGTGTGAGGTTCAATTCTTTAAAAATTCAGTAGGGTCTTTACGGCCACTAAGGACCTGAACCTTGGACCCCACGTGCACTTACTACCAAAGGAGGTACAGTTGGAGGAACCCTAGGAAACCCTAGGGGCCTCTGAATCCCAAGAAGTTCACCTTGGGGCTTTGAAACCCTAGGAACTTGCTCAGTCCCCAGGGGTTCCTTTTGGCACTCATATAGCCAGTCGGAGGAGCCCTAGTGGAGGGTTTTCTAGAAACCCTAGGGGCTTCCGAGTCCCAAGAAGGTTCGCCTCCGGGCTTACCTAGAAACCCTAGGAACTTCCTGAGTCCCAAGAGGTTCCTCTAATTAGGGTTTGGTGCTCATGGTCAAGACGTCCATACCATGCCTGCTCACGTACTGATACTTGTTCTTCCTTTTAAATCCTTGCCTACATTCAGTGCAGGATCTTCTTTCAGTTGCTGGATCTCGTGTTGTTACCAGCCAGATTTTGCAGTTGTTTTGTTTTTCGTAGGGGAAAATCCAAGGTCCGAGACGCAGGTGTCACACAATTATTGCTTTGAGGGTTTTTTTTTTTTTTGTTTTTTTTTTTCTTTTGGTTGTCTGGTTCCGATGGAAATGTTTCCAATGTAGCCTTCTTTTAGAGCAGTAGGGGGTAGTTTTTGTTTTTTCTCCGCAACGAAGGAGCGGTTGTCATCATCAGCAGCGGAGCCTAGAAAGATCGAACACCAGAAGTTTTTGGAGAAATATTGTCAGCCGACCTTGCTTGCTATGGCTCAGTTTACAATAGAGGTCTCGGTAATGGCAGCAGAGGAGCTTCAGAATACGAGCAAGTTGGGCAAAATGAGTGTATACGCAGTTTTGTGGGTCGATCCTGCCATGAAGAAATGCACACGGGTGCTTTACAAAGCTGGCAAGAATCCTGTCTGGAATGACCGCGTATCTTTATCACTAGTCAATCCCACCCTCCTTTCCTATCCTCATTCCACTCTCACGGTTCAGGTCAGTCATCATCGTCCCCACTTGATGTATGCTACCTTGCACTGTGTTCCAGTGGCTCTGAGATTTTTCTATTTTGGAAGCTCCGGACTATTTTGGCGTTTTTTTTTACCCCATAACAGAGAGCATCATTTGCGGTTTGTTTGCATGTGTTGCGTGTTGGCAGGTGTTCAGCCACGGTAGAATAAACGACACTTTGGTGGGAACCACATATGTGTCATTGTCAGAGATTGCAAGAATGAATGCCATGAGAGTGGATCCAGATGAGGGCAATATTCTCACTCTGCCTTTGCATAGACCTTCTGGCCGCATTCAAGGATCTATCAGCCTTTGGATCAATCTCTCAGGTAATGAAGCCAAAATGCCTTACATATAAATGCTTATCTGGTGATTCAATCTCTGGAGGAGGATGATAGAGTCAGATTAGTAACCAGGGCAACACATTGTCTGACACCATATCTGACAACAATCCTGACTATGTGTCTTTGATAGCCACTGGGTAGCTTTCATCTTGTTTGAGACCTTCTTACAGCCCTAGCCAACACAATGTGGTTGCTCCCACAGATGTTTGCATAGATTTTACTGTTGGTGCTTTTTGGTAGCTTAGGGGCAGGGAAAATGATTCAAGTTTCTGGATTTTTCTTACTTGCTTCTGGTTCATCTCTAGTGACTTGTTCTTGACTATGTTCTGTTGGTGTGGATTCTGCTGGATTTTATGGTCTTTTGACGTAGGATTATGTGATGCAGATAAGGGGCCAGGACTAGTGGCACCTGGGATGCCATCATCGTCATCAGGAACAGTAGAAGGCATACCTGTCATGAGCTATGCTGTACAACCTCATGGAATGCTGCCTAATACCTACTACAATACTGTACCATACCCCTCAGCTGCAGTAGAGGGTTATCAGCAAGGTGTGGGCGGTGCTTATCCTTCTCAAGCACCAGCAGCAATGGCAGTTCCTTATTATCCACCGGCCAATATAAATGGTGCTCCCTATGTTCAACCTCCAGAGCCATATACACCAGGGCAGCGCCGAGGGAACTTCTTGCTTGCATTGATCAGTGGTGCCATTGGTGGGCTTCTTCTTGGGGACGTCATTGGTGGAGCATTTTGAGGTGGAGACTCAAGTCAAGAGTTCATGTTTCTTTGTTTGCAACCTGCAACATCAACACTGGAGATTGATTCCTGTTTTCATAACATCTGTGCAAACAGAAGACTGCAGTTATACATTTTTTTTTCAGATCAGAAAGTGGAGACAGTCACATTAATAGAGAGACAGGACTCCTTGACTAGTCTCTTGTACAAGGAAGGGCTTTGAACTCAGCACGTGCCCCCATCCTTACATATTGCATATGGCTGGTGTAGTGGCTTGGATTGTATAGATGTGCATCTTTGTTTCCTATTTTTTTTGAGCTGGCCAAGTTTGTATATCATTAGGTGGAATGTATCTCATTCCACTCCAATTTGTGAAACCTGGTGTGCACTGAACGCTTCCCCATGAATGTAGATACACATGCAGGGTTGAGGTTGAGGAGTTGTAGGTTTAGGTAGGTTCCTGTAGGTACTGAAGAAAATGAGCAGCAACTATGCATCATTTGTCACAGTATGAGCCTAGCCACTGTACCATCAATCTTTGTCACTGATCACAGGAGCTACTATGAATCAGTACTTGCAGCTCACTTTTGTTAGTAGTTGCGTATGCCACTTGGTGATGCCATCTGTTTGGCAAAAAAGGTGATGTGGAAAATGTATGAGTTTATTGCATTTTCCACACTAGTAATGCACTATGATAGTGTTTACTACCCTTTTTTCATATTCCTCTTTCCAGGATTTGTTTACTATGTATCCTGTCTTCATGTGGGGTGCTGATGCTTTGTGTTGGTCAATTTTGCCATTACCTCTTTATCTCAACAAATAGTGAACGGAGCTATACAAATGTGTTAGTGGGTTTGTGCATGTCATTTTATGCTTCTCTTACTGCGCTGTACAGGGGCTGATGAATTCAGTCAGTAGAGTGAGCTCATCTTTGCTGAGGAAAAATTGATTGATTTGCACTTTGGTTGAGCGTGACCTACTGGGGAGCGAATTGCTGTTCATCTTGGAGAAAGCTGCAAACACAGCATTTATACAATGGGCAATGCAGCAAGGTAACAAGTTCAAATCCATGTACCGAACTTGTGTTTTTTACTGAGGAGAATCCTGAAACCGAGCCCTAAAGAAATGTGTCTCAAGTGATGCTATTCTTGGTTTCTTTCCTCAGATTATGGGTCAGCTGTCCTCTCATCTCAGAACAATACTCAACATAAGTGCAGTTAGGTGTAGAACATGCATGAGTTAACAACTGAAAGTTGACTGCAGGAAAGGAGATAACTATTTTTGCTAGACACATATGCAACTGTCGCCAGTTTTCTCAGATTCTATTCATTGATAGCTAATTTTTTTCTGTATGAATTCAATTCATGAGCTTCACAGACTAAAGTAGAGCACAAAACTGAATACTCCTGAAGAAGTGGAAATTATACAACTGAAAGAAGCAAACAGGGAGTGCAACACATCCAAGGGATTCTTTTGATGGTCCAGATATGTTGGTCTTTGTGGTGATGATCAGACCCTTTGTCATGGTGATGATAATTGGATCCATACTTAAAGTGATTGGAGTGATGCTCAGATGTCTTCCTACGATGGTGGTCCTTGTGGTGGTGATGAGACCCTTCCATATGATGAGCTTTGGTGCTAACAGTTGAGGCATGGTCAATGTGGTGGTGGTGGTGGACGGAGTATACAGCTAGCAATAGTTGTTGACAGTAAAAAGTGCAGCACGGTTTCTTGCACACCTCTTCTGTCAATGTAGGTTGTGCGCGGAAAGAAACTTGACAAACCTGCACACTCAGAGAAGCAGGTACATTGAAAGTTGAAGAGTGAACTTGGGGTCAAGGGAAGGTGCTAGGATGCGAGGGAACTTGTAAGGTATCATCAATGGAGGATAAGGGAACACAGCCACTCTGTGCTTTTTTTCTTTGACTAGTAGTTACCCCAAGAAATGCTGCAAGACTGAAAGCTCTCTCTCTGTGTCTCTCTCTGTCTCTCTACCTGAGCTGTAGTGCAAGGGAGTAAAATGACAATTCATGACAGGAAAACAGTGGCACAGAGCCTCTGTTTTAAGTAGTGATCTGGCATTCGCTGCAGTTCACCGCAGAAAGTTGGTTGCAGAAAGTCAGTGGAGCTGCCATGGGTGTTGGAATGAGCAGGTTAATCAGCAATACATTGTCCTGCTGCACACTGATTCAGCTCTCCAGGTCAGTCTTGGACAAATGTCCTGCATTCACCATGCATTCACCATGCAAACAACTCAGTGCTGCTGAAGCTAAAAGCTGCTGGAAACCACATCCTGATGAGGAGAAAATATGCTCATAATGCCCTGCAGCATGCAGCATCACATGGTTTGTTATCTGCATTTTGCTCACACCTTTCTCTGCTGTGTGAAAGCCATATAAATTTCTTGTTTCTGCAGCTTTTTGTCTGAACATCAATATGGTTGACTCCGAAGCCATTTCTCTCATCATACTTTGCAGCCACCTTTGTATGTAGTGCATGCCATTCAGTTCAAAGCAGGTAACGACTTTGCTGATGACATTGATGGACAGCGTTCTTCCTTTGAAGTCCACTGCACTTCAAAGTTTCTCCAAGTTCACATTTTTGTTCCTTGATTTTCTGGAAATAATTACAACATCTATGCCTGCTTCAGTTTGTAAACTTAAGTCTTGTTTTACACAGTTGTGTTTTGCCAACCATTTTTGAGCTTTCAGGTCATGCATTTTATTCGCAGTAAATATCGGTACTGCTTTGTCAGTTCAGAAAGGGCCAGCTGAGGTGGGAGGAGAAGCTTATGTTTTATTATGCTGCAAGGTTTTTGATATTTTTCTAGGAACATTTAGTCTGGGGCTTTGCCTTTAACATCTTGAAAACTTGGCTTCTGAGTACAATGGCATCATTTCAGGGTTTGAATTTCTTCTAGGAGTGTTCACCATTCCATCATATGCTTGTGGTGCTCATTCTCTGCTGAGAACCGAGAACATGTTTGTTGCAACAACTGGCTTTCAGTTGAAGATCAAGACTATTAGATTGCCAATAATCATGATGTTTCACACGAGGACGCTTCCATAAAACAACTCATCATGCATTCAAGTGTTCCTTGAATCCTACAATATTGAAAAATAAAAATCCATGATCATGTAGATTTTCCATCAAATCAATTTTCCATTTAATACAGATTTCAATTCGCCAATTTGCTTATTTACAATTGTGAGAGAAGTATTTGTGACTTGCAATTCTAAACTCGTTGAAGTCAGTTAATACTCACAACAGTTTAACTAACCACCAGTTATACACTGGTTACAGGGTTTAAAAATAAATAAAAATAAATATTTTTTCTTCTAATTCTTCTCTTTATTAGTATTTAAAAGATTGATAACTTCTCTGGACGATAATCAAGCTATCCAGGTAATTTATTAGATTTTGAAAAATTCAATACCAGGCGAATAATCAATTACAAAAAATTAAGAATTGGCTGGTAGGTTGTTGATAACCGGCCTAATAACCGAGTCACAACTCAAGAACCGGCCAAACACTGGTTCATACCAATGGCTTGCACTGGCATGAGTAATATTGCCTCAGCTCATCATACCAGTCTGGTCAGTTTTTTGATATCCAGACCAGTATCAGTCTACATACCAGGGTCCCAGCCTGGTGCCCACCAAACAAGCACTGGCAAAAACTAAAAGCCCATGGCAAAAGCTTGGGTAGCTTGCCATTTTGACATTATGAAAATGTGCAATCCTTAGACTAAAATCCTGTATCTAGTTTGATATTTCCTGTTAACTAAAAAACATAGCCTCTATGAAACCCCCAGTTGATTGAGGCCTTGGGGGGTGAAGCAGCAGCACTTATAATGGTACCCAAGTTTTACACCAAAGTTTTGAGGTTGCTTATAAACATTATGAATAGCTTTTACCATCCTCAGCCTAAATCAGGAGGACCTCCAACTCCAAATTTACCACTTCCCAGGTTATTTATAGCCTCATAAATAAGTAAATAAATAAATAAATAAATAAAGGAAAAACACCCCCACAAGGGATCAAGAGAAGAGAAAAGAAATAACCAAAGTCTAAACAAAAAGACAACACCCAAAAGTGCAAAATCAAAGTCTAAACAAAAGACAACACCTGAAAGTGCAGAATGCGCAATGGGGAGCTCTGAAAAGAGAAACCAAGTAACCTAAGAACTGAACCCATAACCAGTAGCACTAAATAAGCAAGTTGTGCAAGGAGATGGGCGAATTGCTATATGAGTGGCAAGAGCTGAGGTCAAGCCTGATTTCAATAATGCCCTTCTCCATGGGCTTAACCTGGAATACAAATCGATGCAAAATTTTTGATAGAGGGGCTCTATTTTTTATGTAAAGATCGTTCTGAAATCGGAATGCGGACTCATGTCATAATATTACATGTCATAATGTATATACTCTACACAATTTCTAAGAGGTTTTAATGAAAAAATAGGTACAAAGTGAAGTAAGAAAAACAGGCATTAGGTCAATAGTCTAGACTAGAAATAGAAGTATGATGGATACAAGTACCCTAGTAAACCCTAAACCCAACAAACCCTATCTTTTGGGCTTGTTGATTCAGAGTTACTTGTTCTTTTCTTAGCAATGAGCTATCATTAATTGCAAACCCTTAAGCTGCAGATATCCCATTAGGGTATTTTTATAAATTATTATTATTATTATTATCATTTCATGATCTACTATGATATTGTCTTACAAGGACTGAAATAATTTATATTGTAGCCTAGGATAAATAATTATGATGGTTTTCAACACCTCAACTTTGTATTTTCATGAAAATTCATTTCATTATTTGAAAGACTATTTAAATGACCAAACTGACCCTAGGGTAAAGTAGGTACCCCTGCTTACTAAACCAAAATGAGAGCCGCATTGGGAAGTTACATCCCAACTATGGTGGATGAAGGACCTCATCCGATCTAGTCCCACCAATAGCCTTTTTGGTTCAGGGCGTTCCCCATGGTTGTTCCCTGCAGATCTGGTCCCCCAAGGCAAGGAACTGCAACTGGGAATGCCCTGAACACAAGAGTTTTGCCAAATCTTTTGCATCTCTTGTCTCTTCAACTCTTAATTACCTGGGCATCTCACGACACGCCTTGGTTAGTCGTATGCCTCAACTTGTCAGAGCAGATTTGACTAATGACTTAGACTCGCTAACAAGGCTAAGACTTAGTCTAATTTACAGTTGCCTCCAGGAATGCCTTTGCTTTCTGAGAAGAAACCCCGAGAGGGGAGGGAGGCAGCAGCCCCATCACCTTTGCTTTCTGAGAACTCTCCTCAAGGGCCAACACTTTGTTGTCCTGCCGGGAAGAGTTAAGTCGCAACAACAACATGGTTGCCACTAAAGACTTTAAGGTGGTGACACCCTAAGTTGTTGCGGGACATCCTCCAATTGTCCCAAGTGTTTTAGTGGGGTGATGCTAGAAAACCCTCCACCATCCGTTGAGGGTTTTAATGGGGTGGTGCCTTGAGTGTTGCATTCTTGAAGACAACCTCCAATTCTCCCCTTGGCCCAAACAAGTTCGCACTTATTTGCATCAACAACCCCAAACCCTTGTTGCCCAAATTGTAGGTTGGCAACTTGGGGAGTCGAACCCCACAGCCATCATCTGCCTTAAGCCCCCCACGCATGAGGTGTGAGGCCCGCCTCGCTTGGTTTTAACCCAAGGGGAAGGGTATGTTAGAGGCCCTTGAAAAAGGTATTTCAATGCCTGTGATGCTGCAACACCACCAACCTAGATATTGCAAAATTCTCCACAAAAAAAATCGAAGGCATGGGAACAAGGAACAAAGTATACAATCTCATCCACCATTTTCCATCGAAGTAACTTCCCAAAGTGGTTTTTATTTTGCCCTGGTTAGGTATTAGTATAGGCGAAAATGGGGGATGAACAGGGATAGGAAAAGAAATTCCTGACAGCCAATGAAACAAGGCAGAAGACAGCCAAGAGACCCATCTTATTCATTTTGTGATGGGTGGGTGGGATTTGTTGTGGAAAAGGGCTGGAACCAGTGAATTGGCAGCCAGCTGGATTCACTGGCTGCCAAGTCACTCAAATGATGACAGTTCAATGAGTTCAAGGAACTACAAAATAATTGAAGTTTTATTCTCGAACTAATTCAAGTTGTGATGGTGACAGAACTTGACGTTCTTTCTTTCTTCTTTTAGCTGGATGATTTAGCATGCGCCCAATACCATCACACTTTATCCCATCATAAGCTTTGCTCAAAGTTCAGATGGCAAATCTTAAGGTGAACAAAAGAAAAGGTCTACTATCATGATTTTTTAATTTTGGGGATGCCTAATGTTCCAATAATTATTTGTGATGACTGCAGTCAAAGTGGCTCCTTGCAAAAAAAGAAAAAGAAAAAGAAAATTTTGGTAAACCTCTCCCCCCCCCCAAAAACTAATTAATAGAACTAACAATAAGTGTCATTTGCAATATGCATTTCATTTTTTAGGAAAAAGAATTGTGTGATTGTCTAATGCATGCTTAACCTTCTTTGTGGAGCCCAAAAAATATCCAACCCAACTTAAACATTCATAATGACTCGAGGGGCCAACTTGAGCCTATTACTTAAATGTATTTTGTTGGCCCAAAGCCAAGGAGTGTGAACCCAATGGGCCCAAGAAGGGTGTATCCTACTCCTCCTTCCACTGGTTTACATCTGATGGCAAATATTTGTTTAAGTGAATAAATCAATGATAGAGTGGCTCAAGAAGTTTGGGTGTTCATTTTTCAGCCCTTTTTCCTAAATGATGCCATGCAAATGACCACATCATTCTTGGGTTCCTGAGTTTGGGCCCAAGGGTAAAGCCAATGGGCCAAACTTCGAGCATTTTGTCAATAGGAATGCTCCATTTTGAGTTTCATCGGTTGTGGGCCTATTGTAGAGTGGGCCTAAATTTGACTTTGATGGTGCATAAGTGTGTACGTAAAGGCATCAATTAGTATATCTTAAGAACAGAGTCATAACCTGATGGTAAGGATATGATATCATCATGAAGGATGATGAGTCAAATTCTGAACTTTCCATCAAATTACAACCAACATATCTCTTTTGGTAATCAAAATTTATGAATGGGCATCTCCAATTTCAAGAGTAGAAATTTGGATGAATACTACCATAGTCTGCAGTTAGTTTCCACATTGACAAAACAAACATTTAATTTGTTTCAAAAAACAATAATAGTCTTAAAAACCTTTGAAATCATTGGAACATGATCTACAATAGTATGATCTTGTGATATTTGAATAGTGAAACTCTTCAAATAATAGCTTTGGATAATCCAAGATTTTCAACACCTCAAGCTTCATATTTTTACAAACATTCATTTCATTATTTAAAGGAGATTATTTAACTACAAAGTTGACCCTAGAGTTAGGGAATACACATATGAACACAGTGCACACTACCTACTAATTTTTTTTTAAAGAAAAAAGTGAGGAGAGATGGAGGGATGGGCAGTACAAAAGGAAAATAGAAGACTTACAAGTCAATGGAGAGAGTGTAACGAGGGCACCATATCTTTAGAGATAAATCTTTAGTACCATCACCTTCAAAACTAGTTGGTCCCTTCTGGGACCTGGAGGGGAGGTAGGCCTAACACCCAAAAAAATGGTAAGAGTGACAAAACTGCGAACTTTTTGTACATAGACTATGATACCTGATCACCCAAAAAAATGGTAAGAGCGACAAAACTGCCGAACTTTTTGTACA